>Ga0209707_1000347_pt1 | contig 28753 bp, 27 predicted proteins | sample EN4Hudsemesocosm_FD_184630 | JGI IMG/M metagenome (GOLD analysis project Ga0209707, IMG submission 184630) | Methane-oxidizing microbial communities from mesocosms in the Hudson Canyon - EN4B Hudson Canyon (SPAdes) (version 2) | ecosystem: Environmental > Aquatic > Marine > Cold seeps | place... | reverse complement strand
TTCTTAAACTGGTTAATGTGCTAAAAAACACTGGGCTAAAAATATTGTGCGAAGCTTACTTGAATATTGAAACATACTCATCAGCTTTAAATCCCAATACTGTTTTACCATCATGCATAAGTAATGGGCGCTTAATGATCGATGGGTTATCTAGCATCACTTCAAGTGCTGAAGTTTCATTCATATTGTTCTTCTGTTCGTCAGAAAGTTTCCGCCAGGTAGTACCGCGTCGATTAATTACTACTTCCCATCCTAACTCTGATAGCCAAGCCTTAAACAAGCTTTCATCTACGCCATCTTTTTTGTAGTCATGAAATGTATAATCAATATTTTCAGCTTCAAGCCATTTTCTGGCTTTTTTGATCGTATCGCAATTTTTGATACCGTACATTATAGACATTTTACAAAGTCCCGTATGCGTTCTGCTGCGTCGATGCATTCATCCAAAGGCGCGACCAATGCTAACCTTACCCGACCTTCACCCGGGTTAATACCATCTACTGTTCTGGATAAATAACGTCCAGGTACCACTGTTAGATGTTTTTCCTGAAATAGCTTTTGAGCAAACATGTCATCGGCTATCGGTGTTTTCAACCATAGGTAAAAGCTGGCATCGGTTTGTTCAGCGGTCATGACTTCCTGTAAAATAGGCAATACGGTGGCAAATTTCTCACGATAAAATGAGCGGTTCTCTTGTACGTGAGTCTCGTCATCCCATGCAGCGATGCTAGCAAGTTGATGCTGGATTGGCATTGCGCAACCGTGATAGGTTCGGTACTTCAAAAACTGTTGCATTACGGTTGAATCACCCGCTACAAAACCTGATCTTAGTCCAGGTAAATTTGAGCGTTTAGATAGGCTGTGAAATACCACACATCGCTTGTAATCGTTACGATTCATTTCTGCACAGGCTTGCAGAAGCCCTACGGGAGCCTGTGTTTCATCACAATATATTTCGGAATAACACTCGTCTGAGGCAATAATAAAATCATACTCATCGGCTAAACGAATGAGCTTCTGAAGTGTTTCTGATGAAATGACTGCGCCGGTCGGATTGCCAGGGCTACAAAGGAAAAGCAGCTGGCAGCGTTGCCAAACATCGGAGGGCACGTTGTCAAAGTCGGGCATATAACCATTTTCTTGCAGGCAAGGTAGAAAGTGCGGTTCTGCACCCGCTAAAAAAGCGGCGCCTTCATAAATTTGATAAAACGGGTTGGGGCTAACAACAAGCGGGGCTTGGCCATTGCTTATTTGTGTACGATCAACTACGACTTGAGTGAATGCAAAAAGGGCTTCTCGTGTGCCATTAACCGGTAGTACATGATCATCTGCCAATAATGAATTAGCTTGTAGCTTGAAGCGCTTTGTTAACCAGTTGCAGATAGACTCTCTTAACTCTGGCAAACCTTTGGTTGATGGGTAGAGTGAGAGTTTACCTAATTGTTGTGTTAATTCATCTAGCACAAAGGAAGGGGATGCATGTTTTGGCTCACCAATGGACAAAGCAATAGGCGAGTAGTCAGGATTGGGCACAACAGCGCTTTTGAGTTGGTTGAGTTTCTCAAAGGGGTAGGGTTGTAGTTTGTTTAAATCTGGGTTCATCCTGTATGCTTTTCCTGTTGTTTAGCTTGGGTTGTGATGTGTTTTTGTTTGTGCAATGTATGATTAATTGGCCTGAACATGCTCGTCAAGTTGTTCGCAAATCTCAGACTGTAATGTTTCACAAATAACTGGGTCGCTGATGGGCTGACCGTTTTTTTCAGTGATGAAGAAAACGTCTTCTACACGCTCACCTAATGTGGCAATTTTTGCATTGACCAGTGATACATTATTAGTTACGAGAATGCTACCCACCCTTGCTAGGAGTCCAGGGCGGTCAGGTGTGATGACTTCCATAATTGTGCGCTGGTTAATCATGTCGTTGCTGAAGGTAACTTCAGTGGGGAATGAAAAGTGTTTCAACTGTCTGGGTGTGCGCCGTTGGATAATTTCAGGATAATCTGCCGGGTCATCCAACTCATCTTTCAGACGGTAATATGCCTGTTCTTTTCGTTCGGAATTACCTGTTAATGATTGGTTGTTTTCATCTAGCACAATAAATGTATTCAGACTGCAGGTGCCTTTTCCAGAGCTGATTCTAGCGCTGACAATGTTCAGATTAAGTTGTTCAAGTACCGCCGTGGTTGCAGCGAATAAGCCCTGACCATCTTTGAGGTAAATCATGATTTGGGTGTAACCATCACCCTGGCGCTCTTCTATATCTTTGATCAGAATAAGTGGTTCAGTGCTATTTCCGTGCTTAATAATCGAGGCGGTTTGCCAGGCAATTTCTGCTGTGGAGTCTTGAAGGAAGTAGTCATCCTCCAGTGTGTTCCAGACAATATCAATTTCTTTTTCGCTGAAGCCTTGGTCAAGCAGCATATCCTGAGCTTCTGCTTGTGTGGCAGAAATCCACTTTGTTTTATCAAGCGGGTTTTCTGTACCGCGCCTAAGCGCTCTTCTCGCTTCAATATAGAGTTGTCTTAGAAGGGTCGCTCTCCATGTATTCCATAGGCTAGGGTTGGTTGCATCAATGTCAGAAACCGTTAAAACATAAAGGTAATCTAAATGAATTTGACTGGGAACTTCCATCGCGAAGCTATGGATTATGTCAGGGTCTTGGATGTCTTTTTTCTGAGCTGTCATCGACATAAGTAGGTGATTTTCTATCAGCCAGCAGATAAGTTGAGTATCACGTTTACTTAGATGGTGTTGTACGCAGAACCTTTCTGCATCCAGAGAGCCTAAGTCAGAATGATCGCCTCCACGGCCTTTGGCTATATCGTGATATAGCGCGGCAATATAAAGCACTTCAAGCTTGGGGATGCGGTGTATTAAGCGTGAGGCCTGGGGGAACTTTGATCGTGCAGTGGGTTCTCTGAGTCTTACAATATTTCTGATCACGCGAATGGTGTGTGCATCGACGGTATAGGCGTGAAATAAGTCATGTTGCATTTGGCCGATAATTCGGCCAAATTCAGGAATGTAACGGCCAAGTACATTGTAGCGTTTCATAAAAGAAAGTGTTTTATGAAGATCATGAGGGGTTCGTATAAGCTCCATAAATAGCGTGGTTACAGCCAAATCATTACGGAACTCTTTGTCTATTAAATGTCTGTGAGCGCGTAATGCACGAATAGTGGTTGCTCTAATACCCTTTATTTGTGGGTTTTGAGCCATCAATAAAAATATTTCCATGATGGCGTAGGGGGCATAAGCGAAAATTTGGCTGTTGATAGCTTCAATATAACGGTTTCTTATTTGAAAGCGCTTGTTTAGTTGAATAATTTCTGCAGATTCACTTTTGCGGAGAATTGCTTCATCAAAGTGTTGCAGTATTACATCGGTAAGCTCTGCTAAACCTAATACAACACGGTAATATTGCTGCATCATAATCTCGACGCCGAGTTTTTCTTCGGTATCTTCAAACTTTAGCATTTCTGCCAATTTTCTCTGATGATCAAACAGTAATCTGTTTTCATTTCGACCTGCAATCATTTGCAAACCGTAGCGCATAGTCCAGAGGAAAAGCTCTCCATCCACCAGTTTTTGATACTCTTCCGGTGTTAGAAATTCATAGCGGGTTAGTTCTGATGTACAACTAAGGCCAAAATGTCGTTTGGTTATCCACATAATGGTTTGTATGTCGCGTAGTGTGCCTGGCGACGACTTAAGGTTGGGCTCCAGGTTGTACTCAGTATCGCTGTATTTCTCATGCCGCAGTCTCTGTTCTTCTCGTTTAGCGAGAAAATAAGCGCGGTTAGAACAAACCTCATCCGAATAAGCGCGGGTATTTAGAAGCTCACGTAAAACATCATTACCTGCGATGGTTCTGGTTTCTAATAAATTGGTGGCAATAGTAATGTCGTCAGATGCTGATTCGACACATTCATCAATGGTTCTTACGCTCTGGCCAATATCTAGTCGTAAGTCCCAAAGAAGTGTAACAAAGTTGCTTACTGCTTCAGCATAGTTTTGACAAAGTTCGTTTTTGGATAAAATAAGTATGTCGATGTCTGAGTGAGGGTGTAGCTCGCCCCGGCCGTACCCGCCTACCGCAATCAGGCTAATGTCATCTTTGCCTTTCCAGTCGAACTCTTCCCAGAGTAGTTTTAATATTTTGTCTGCAAACCAGGCTCTGGCTTGAACCAGTTGCCTGATATCTTTATCGTCCAGAAAAAAAGCATCAAGTATGTCTGACGCTTTTTTCAGGGCACCACGAACAGCGATGGCAGGAGAGGGTGATTGATCGATTAAAGACTTCAAATGTTCTGATGTCAGTTCTTCACACTCTGTAAGAGCCTCAATGATAGGGCTGTTTGTGATCATTTTGCAGTGTTGCTCCGATTATAGCCGTGAGTTGCTCTTTTTTTATGGATGAGAGTTGCTTATGGATTGCTTTGTGAGAAGTGAGGTTGTTCTTCTTTTCTCATCGTGAGCACTTCATAGCCATCTGCCGTGACCAGAATAGTGTGCTCCCACTGTGCAGACAGTTTTCTATCTTTGGTCACAACAGTCCATTCATCAGGGAGTAATTTACAGTGTCGTTTCCCTTGGTTAATCATGGGTTCGATGGTGAAGGTCATACCTTCTTTTAATGTGAGTCCGGTGTCTTTTGAGCCATAATGCATGACTTGTGGCTCTTCATGGAAGACCGCTCCTATTCCATGGCCACAGTACTCTCTTACCACTGAATAATAATTTGATTCAGCGTATTTTTGGATGGTATAGCCAATATCTCCGAGGCGAGCGCCAGGGCGAACAAGCTCTATGCCCTTATATAAACACTCTTGGGTGATCTTGGCGAGACGCTCAGCGGCTGTAGTGGGTTTTCCAATAAAAAACATCTTGCTGGTATCACCGTGATAGCCGTCTTTTATAACTGTGATATCAATATTAACGATGTCGCCATTTTTTAGTATTTTTTTATCACTGGGGATGCCGTGACAAATAACCTGGTTAACAGATGTGCAAATGGATTTTGGAAAACCTTTATAATTCAGTGGTGCAGGGATAGCATCTTGCGTATTCACAATGTATTCGTGACAAATTTTATCTAGTTCGCCAGTTGATACGCCTACTTTAACGAAAGGCTCTATCATCTCAAGAACCTCCGCCGCTAGGCGACCTGCAATGCGCATTTTTTCAATTTCTTCAGGCGTTTTAATAGTTACTTTCATTGCGGTCTCTTAACTTTGAGTATCTGTTTGGTGGTGTATTCTGGCTTGTTTAGTCTTTTACCAAACTTAGCCAGAGTAATTTGGAGGGCTATTTTACCCTGTTGAGCGCCATATGAGAAATAGTCTTATTTATTGCCTTGAAATAAATAATAACTTTAGTTTATGAGGGGGATATGGTATAAAGCGCGCGCTCTATTCAATATCTGTTCTTGGCGGGTATTGTTAGGGTAAAAATTCGCACACGTGTCGACACGTTATTCTGGGTGCTCGTAGTGGTTGTTTTCATCCTCTTTTTTATTTGTATAAGGGGGGTGAATAGCTACTTAGAGAGTTGAATGATGGGGCATGTGGAGGTCTAACCCAATTAATAGTTAAGGAAATTTACAATGGCTGCAGTTTCTATGCGCGACCTGCTTAAAGCAGGTGTACACTTTGGTCACCAAACTCGTTACTGGAACCCTAAAATGGGTAAGTACATATTTGGTGCTCGTAACAAAATTCATATAATTAACCTTGAGCACACTGTTCCTGCTTTAAATGAGTCTTTAGGCATCATTAAAAATCTTGCAGAAAACAAGAATAAGGTTCTTATCGTAGGTACTAAGCGTGCGGCAAGCAAAATCGTTAAAGATGAAGCGCTTCGTGCGGGCATGCCTTACGTAAATCACCGCTGGTTAGGTGGTATGCTGACTAACTACAAGACTATTCGTCAGTCTATCCGTCGCTACCGTGATCTTGCAGCTCAAAGCCAGGATGGTACTTTTGAGAAAATCACCAAGAAAGAAGCACTAATGTTGACTCGTGAAATGGATAAGCTTGAGCGCAGCATTGGCGGTATTAAAGATATGGGTGGTTTGCCAGACGCTTTGTTCGTTATTGATGTTGATCACGAGCGTATTGCAATTAAAGAAGCAAACAAGCTGGGTATCCCTGTTATCGGTATCGTTGATACAAATAGCAATCCAGACGGCATTGACTACGTAATTCCTGGTAACGATGACGCGATCCGTGCGATTCAGGTATATGCTAAAGCTGTTGCTGATGCATGTGTTGAAGGCGCAACTGGTGGTGCAAGTGCTGATGAGTTTGTAGAAGTAAATGAAGACGCGGACAAAGCGTAAGCGTCTAGGTAATTTACTGTCTTAAGAAAGGGGTTTGACCCCTTTTTTTTGCCCTTTTTTTAAATATTCTTTAAGAGGAATTAACATGGCTTCTATTTCTGCCTCTTTGGTAAAAGAGCTTCGTGATCGCACAGGCTTAGGAATGATGGAGTGCAAAAAAGCACTTAAAGCAGCTGACGGCGATGTAAACGCTGCAATCGAAGAAATGCGTAAGAATAGCGGCATGAAAGCTGCTAAAAAAGCAGGTCGTACAGCGGCTGACGGCGTAGTAAAAACAAAAGTTGCTGAAGACGGTTCTTTCGGCGTGCTTGTTGAAGTTAATAGTGAAACAGATTTCGCTGCTCGTGACGAAGGCTTCTTAGCGTTTGTTGAGTTGGTAGTGAATAAAGCATTCGAAACACGCGAAACTGATGTTGCAAAGCTGATGGAAGGCGAGTTGGAAGTGGCGCGCGAAGCATTGGTTCAGAAGATTGGTGAAAATATCGGTGTTCGTCGTATTGCAACTGCTGAAAATGCAGTGGTTGGTCAATATGTTCACGGTACTAACCGTATTGGTGTGCTTATTGGTTTGAGTGCAGGTGATGTTGAGTTAGGTAAAGATATCGCAATGCATACTGCGGCTGTTAACCCTCAGTACATTAAGCAAGCTGATGTTCCTGTTGATGTTGTAGAGAAAGAGAAATCAATCTTTACAGCACAGGCTGAGCAAAGTGGTAAGCCTGCTGCGATCATAGAAAAAATGATCGGTGGACGTATTAGCAAGTTCCTGGCTGAAATCAGTCTTGTTGATCAGCCATTTGTTAAAGATCCAGAAGTTAAGATTGGTGCATTGGCTAAGAAAGCTGGCGCTGAGGTTGAGTTCATGATCCGCTACGAAGTGGGTGAAGGAATAGAAAAAGAAGAAGTTGATTTTGCTACTGAGGTTGCTCAACAGACAGCAGCTGCAGCAGCCAAGAACGCTTAATTCTTCTCTGGCATGAAGAAGGTTTCTTCTTTATGTTTAATTAACCGCACATCGACCAACTCTGGTTGTGTGCGGTTAATTTGTATAAGGGGAATGGTAATGTGCTTTACTTCCGTTTTCTCTTATACTGTTGTTTTGCTTAATACAGTTGCTTAACACAGTTACTTCAAAAGTTACGATTTTATGAGAGAGCCTACCTATGCCTGAATCATCTAAAGAAAAACCAAGATATAAGCGAGTTTTACTGAAATTAAGTGGTGAGGCTTTAATGGGGGATGGGGACTTTGGCATAGACCCAAAAGTTCTCGATAGAATGGCTCTTGAGATTGGCCAGTTAATAGGTATTGGTGTTCAGGTCGGTTTGGTCATTGGAGGGGGGAATCTCTTTCGTGGTGCCGCCTTGCAGGAAGCAGGAATGGATCGAGTTACTGGTGATCATATGGGTATGTTGGCCACAGTAATGAATGGCTTGGCTATGCGTGATGCGCTGGAGCGTTCAAATATATCAACCCGAGTGATGTCTGCTATTCCAATGAGTGGTGTAGTTGAGCATTATGATCGCCGAAGAGCTATTCGTCATTTAAAGGATGGTGATGTTGTTATTTTTAGTGCGGGAACAGGTAATCCATTTTTTACCACTGATTCGGCAGCCTCTCTTAGAGGGATAGAAATTGAAGCGGATGTTGTTTTAAAGGCAACAAAAGTAGATGGCGTGTATAATGCTGATCCAATGAAAGATTCTAGTGCTGTTAAATATGATCGTTTAACCTATGATGAAGTGCTAGATAAGAAATTAGAAGTGATGGATTTGACGGCTATTTGCTTGTGCCGTGACCATAAAATGCCGCTTCGCGTTTTTAATATGAATAAAGCCGGTGTTATCGCTAATATTTTGGTTGGCGAAAATGAAGGAACAATTATAGAGTAAGTAATCTAGGTCATAGATTGACTTGGTTATAGATTGAGATAGGGGACTGAACGTGCTGAATGAAATAAAAAGTGAAACCGAAGATCGTATGAAGAAAAGCCTTGAGGCGCTTCATACTGCTTTTAATAAAATCCGAACAGGTAGAGCGCACCCAAGTATTCTGGATGGTGTTATGGTGCCGTATTATGGTAGTGATACACCGCTAAAGCAGGTTGCCAATGTATCCGTAGAAGATGGTCGTACTTTGGCTGTTAGTGCATGGGAAAAGCATCTTGTTCCTGTAATTGAAAAAGCGATTATGTCTGCAAATTTGGGTTTGAACCCGTCATCGACTGGTGACCTGATTCGTATACCTATGCCTATGCTAACTGAAGAAACACGTAGAGATATGGTTAAACTGGCTAAGAATGAGTCAGAAAGTGGTCGAGTATCTATCCGAAGTGCTCGTCGTGATGCAATGAATGACGCAAAAGACTTGCTGAAAGAAAAAGAAATAACTGAAGATGAAGAGCGCGGATTCAGTGATGATGTTCAGAAACTGACAGATAAGTATGTTGCTGAAGTTGAAAAAATGCTTAAAGTTAAAGAAACTGATTTGATGGAAGTTTAATTGTTGAAAACAGATAAGGTAAACGCGGATATACCTGTTACGGCAGACGATAAACCTCGTCATGTAGCAATTATCATGGATGGTAATAATCGATGGGCAAAAAAGAAACGCCTACTTGGTGTTTCTGGCCATAAAGCGGGTGTGGATGCTGTTCGTGCAGTGGTTGAAACCTGTGTTGAAGAAGGGATTGAAACCCTGACTTTATTTGCTTTCAGTAGTGAAAACTGGCGTAGACCTGCAGAAGAAGTATCGGCGTTGATGAAACTTTTTCTTTTGGCTTTACAGCGAGAAGTTAAAAAGCTTCATAAAAACAATATTCGTTTGATGATTATTGGTGATCGAAGCAAATTTAACTCAACTCTTCAAGAGCATATGACGAAGGCTGAAGAATTAACGGCTAATAATACGCGATTGAATTTGGTTATCGCTGCCAATTATGGTGGTCACTGGGATATCACTCAGGCTACGCAAAAAGTGGCGGTTATGGTTGAACAGGGTGAAATAAAGGCCTCGGACGTTAATGATGACCTGATCCAGAAGAATCTGTGTTTAGGTGACTTGGCAATGCCTGATTTATGTATAAGAACGGCTGGTGAGCAAAGAATTAGCAATTTTATGCTGTGGCAGTTTGCTTATACTGAACTGTATTTCTCTGAGGTTTACTGGCCTGACTTTAAGCATGAAGAAATGCGTAAAGCATTAACTGCTTACTCAGCTCGACAGCGCCGGTTTGGTCAAACGGACGATCAAATTAATAAAACTTAAGTTGGCACTGTATCTAATGGTGCTGACTTTATTACACCGTACCTCTTATATATATCAATAAAGTGAACTTGAATTGTGCTTAAACAACGGATTATTACTGGACTTATTCTTGCTCCCATCGCCATAGGTGGTATTTTCTTTTTAGAGCCTCTCGCATTTTCGTGGTTTATTGGCTTTGTCATTGCTGTTGGAGCCTGGGAGTGGGCTAATCTAGCTGGTTTTAGTAAGCAAATGGAGCGTTTCGGGTTTTCTGCTTGTTTAGTCGCTTTATTATATGCATCTTCATTTATTGATGTTAAATACGTGCTGGGTGCGAGTGTTCTTGGTTGGTTTTTTGCGTTTTATTTAATCACTCAGTACCCCAATAAAACACAGGTATGGTCCTCTCGTTTTAAGCGCTTGTTAATTGGTGTTTTTGTATTGATTCCTGCCTGGAATGGTCTTGTTTATATTCGAGGGGCTGAGTTGACCGGTTTTCAATACCAAGGTCAGAGTGTGAGTTCTCTTTGGTTGATTTTATATATTATGTTTATCGTCTGGGGGGCTGATGTAGGGGCTTATTTTGCGGGTAGAACCTGGGGGAATAAAAAGTTAGCACCGAGTGTGTCTCCCGGAAAATCTTGGGCGGGGGTTTATGGTGGTTTGGCAACGATTGCTTTTTTTGCTTTAGTTGCATCTTCACTGCTAGAAATGTCTTTGAGTAACACCTTGATTTTAGTTTCTTTCACGCTTATTACGGGGGCGATCTCTGTAGCGGGTGATTTATTTGAAAGTATGCTTAAGCGTCACCGGGGCATTAAAGATAGTAGTCAATTACTACCGGGGCATGGTGGTATTTTGGACCGGGTTGATAGCCTGACTGCAGCTGCGCCTGTGTTTACATTTCTTTTGATCATTGCTGGTTGGTTGGTATAGGCTCTCAAATGTTTTGTAAACAGAGTGTGATGGCGTTATGAAGTATATAACCGTTCTTGGTGCGACAGGTTCTATTGGCTTAAGTACATTAGATGTAATTTCTCGTCATCCCGATAAATATTCCGTATTTGCTCTGACCGCGAATTGTAATGTTGATGAAATGCTCAAACAGTGCCGCTTATTTAAGCCTCGTTATGCAGTAATGAGTGATGAGCACGCAGCAGGATTGTTAGAGAAATCTATTGTTGAGCTTTCATTAGATATTAACGTGTTAGCTGGTCAGTCTGGTTTAGAATATGTTGCTGGCCATAAAGAGGTGGATACGGTTATGTCTGCTATTGTGGGGGCAGCAGGTCTTAAGCCAACACTTTCAGCAGTTAATGCGGGTAAGCGTATATTGCTAGCTAATAAAGAAGCGCTTGTTATGTCTGGCGCTTTGTTTATGGCTGCAGCTGAAGCAGCAGGTGCTGAGATCCTTCCTATTGATAGTGAACATAATGCAATATTTCAATGCATGCCTGCTGATTATCGAAGCGGAATGGCTCTTAAACATATTCGCAGAATATTGTTAACCGCATCCGGCGGACCTTTCCGTACGACTCCTTTGGATGAGTTAAAGAATGTGACTCCTCAGCAGGCGTGTAAGCACCCAAACTGGTCTATGGGGCGCAAAATATCAGTTGATTCCGCCTCAATGATGAACAAAGGCTTAGAATTGATAGAGGCGTGCTGGTTATTTAATACCACCCCTGACAACGTTGATGTACATGTTCATCCGGAAAGCATAATTCACTCAATGGTTGAGTATGATGATGGGTCTGTTCTCGCTCAAATGGGAAGTCCTGATATGCGTACGCCCATTGCTTATGGCTTGTCCTGGCCTGAGCGAATTGATTCTGGGGTGTCCTCGCTAGACCTTTTTAAAATAGGGCAGCTTAACTTCGAAAAACCAGACGAAAAACGTTTTCCTTGCCTAAGGTTGGCCGCTGAAGCTTATAGTCGTGGTGGCACTGCTTGCGCTATTCTTAATGCCGCGAATGAAATAGCGGTTGATGCTTTCCTTAATAACAAAATTCGTTTTGATCAAATCCCAACTATTATCGAACAGGTGATGAGTGTCTTGCCGGTAGAGCCTGCCTCTGACTTGTCTAAAATATTTGAGGCTGATGAAGCGGCACGAATTGCAGCTACTGAGCTGATTAACCAGGAGCAATAACGCGCATGGAATTTTTGCAGCCTGTTTTATCATTAATTATAACGCTGGGTATACTTGTGACGATTCATGAGTATGGACATTTCTGGGTTGCCAGGCGTTGTGGAGTTAAGGTTCTCAGGTTTTCAGTGGGTTTTGGTAATCCTATTTTTAGCTGGCATGATCGTCAGGGTACAGAATATGCTATTGCGGCTATTCCTCTTGGTGGTTACGTCAAAATGCTGGATGAGCGTGAAGGGGAGGTTCCGGAAGATCAATTACACCTTGCATTTAATCGCCAGAGTTTGTTTAAACGTATAGCGATAGTGGCAGCAGGCCCTATTGCAAATTTCATCTTTGCTATATTCGCTTACTGGCTAATGTTCTTGCTGGGCTTTACCGTTATTGCACCTGTTATTGGTTCTGTTGATGAGGCGTCTCTTGCTGCCAATGCGGGAATAAAAGCCAATCAAGAAATTGTAGCTATAGATGGGGAGCCTACGAATAGCTGGCAAGAAGTAAATTTAAGTTTAATTAATCGCCTTGGTGATACAGGTTCGGTCGAGCTTTCTGTTAAAACGCCGGGGGATTATTCAGCTGCAAACGTGAGTGTGAGTATAAGTGAGTGGCTTTCAGGGCAAGAAATGCCAAACCCTATTAGTGCGTTAGGACTTCACACTTACAGACCTTCTATTCCGCCCGTTATTGGTGTGGTATCAGAAACGGGAAGCGCTGCGTCCGCCGGTATTGCGCCGAACGATAAAATAATTTCAGTTAATGGAGCCTCAATTGATGACTGGATGGCATTTGTTGATGTTGTCAGAAGCTCTGCTAATAAAATGTTACTTGTTGAAGTGAAACGAGGGCATGACATTAAAACGATTAATCTTGTTCCTCAATCTAAAACCTTGTCAGATGACTTAGTTGTGGGATATATCGGTGCAGGCGTGCAGAAGCCCGAGGGGCAAAATTCAATGTGGCCGCCTGAAATGATTCGGGAAATAAATTATGGCCCTATTGATGCGCTAGGTGCCGCGTTGAATAAAACAAGTGCAGATACCGTTATGACGCTTAGCTCCATTAAGAAGATGATTGAAGGTGTTATTTCAGTTAAAAATCTTAGCGGGCCTATTACTATAGCGAGAGTTGCCAGTACAACAATTGAGTCTGGGCTTGAGTCATTTCTGAGCTTTCTTGCAATATTAAGTGTAAGTCTTGGTGTGTTAAATTTGTTACCTATACCCGTATTAGATGGCGGACATTTGTTATATTATTTTGTCGAGCTTATACGAGGCAAACCACTGTCAGAAAAAAGCCAGTTATTGGGATTAAAAATAGGTATATCACTCATAGTCATGTTAATGTTGGTCGCTTTTTACAATGACCTGTTGAGGTTGTGAATTTTTTTGTTGGTAATTATTTTTTCATGATAAATCGCAGTAAATTTCTTTCAAGTCTGTTTCCATTACTTTGTTGTTTATTTGTAGGGTTAACGAGCTCTTCTGCGCGCGCAGATCAGTTTGTAATTAAAGATATTCGTGTTGAGGGCCTTCAGCGAGTATCTGCTGGAACAGTGTTTGGTGCATTCCCCGTTAATGTGGGAGATGAGGTTGACTCGGTCAGGCTTGTTGAGGCGTCCAAGAATTTATTTAAAAGCGGAATGTTTACAGATATTCAGCTGGGGCGTGAGGGTAACGACCTAATTATTACCCTTGCAGAGCGACCTTCGATTAGTAAGATAGAAATAGAAGGGAACAAGGATATTGCCACTGAAGACCTGATGGACGGGCTTAAATCGGCAGGGATGTATGAAGGGCAGGTTTTTCAACGTGTAACAATGGAAAGACTTGAGCTGGAAATTCTTCGCTCCTATGTGGCTCAAGGTCGGTACAATGCATCTGTAGATGCGGAGATAGAAGAACAGCTTAGAAATCGTGTTGCAATAAAACTCAACATCAATGAAGGTGATGTTGCGTCAATTCAGCATGTAAATATTGTAGGGAATGAAGCGTTCTCTGATGATGAATTGTTTGACCTTATGGAGCTCAAAACACCGGGAATGTGGTCGTTTTTTACTAATGATGATAAATATGCCAAAGAAAAATTGAGTGGTGATTTAGAGCGAATACGCTCTTATTATCTCGATCGCGGATATATAAAGTTTAATATTGAATCTACACAAGTATCTATCTCACCCAAGAAAGAGGATGTATATATAACCCTTAATGTCTCAGAGGGGCCACTTTATACCATCAGAGATATTAAACTTAAAGGTGAGTTGATTGTTGATGAAGAGGAGCTTAATAAGCTGGTATTGGTTCGAGAGGGTGACACTTTTTCACGGAGGTTGCTAACCACCACATCAGATATTATTTCTAAGCGCCTTGGGCGAGAAGGGTATACCTTTGCCAATGTTAATGCGATACCTGAACCTCATGATGACAATACTGCAAGCATTACCTTCTTTGTTGACCCTGGTCGAAGAACCTATGTAAGACGAATTAATTTCAGAGGTAATGTTAATACTGGTGATGAAGTGTTGCGCCAGGAAATGCGTCAAATGGAAGGTGCGTCAGCGTCTACGGGACTTATAGAGGCATCAAAGAGTCGTCTTGAACGACTTGGCTTCTTTAAAACAGTTACTGTCGAAACGCCCTCTGTTCCCGGCTTTAGTGATCAGGTAGATGTTAATTACTCTGTTGAAGAGCAACCTTCGGGTAGCTTGTCTGCCAGTCTTGGTTTTTCTCAAGACAGCGGCTTTTTATTAGGTTTAAATGTTTCTGAAAATAACTTTCTAGGTACTGGGCGCAGAGTGTCGATGGGCTTAAATACCAGTAACTCAGTAAAAAGTGCCAGACTTTCTTATTTGAATCCGTACTATACCGTCGATGGTGTAAGCCGCGGCTTCAGTGTTTTTGCCAAGCAAACTGACTTTGAAGAACAAAATACCTCTTCATATGTTCTGGATACAATAGGTGGCTCGGTAACATTTGGTTATCCAATTAATAATTTCTCTCGATTAAACTTTGGTTTAACAGCAACTAACGACCAACTTGGTGTAGGTCTTGAATCTGCGTTAGAAGTGTTTCAGTTTGTTAAAGATAACGGAACTGAGTTTAACAACTTGTCTATGAATGCCAGTTGGACTCGTAATACCTTGAATCGAGGTATGTTTGCTACAAAAGGGTTGTCTCAAAGCTTAGCGCTAGAAGTGACGACTCCCGGTATTAGTGATCTGGAATTTTATAAAGCAAATTATCGTGCAAATTTTTATCAGCCTATTGATCGTTTTCATAATTGGGTCGTACGTTTAAGGTCAGATCTTGGGTATGGTGGTGGGTATGGTGATACGGGAACTCTCCCTTTCTATGAAAACTATTACGCTGGTGGTATGGGGTCTGTTAGAGGTTATGAGTCAAACTCTTTGGGTAAAAAATCAACACCCCATGAATTTGACCAAAATGAGCCTTCAGCCTTTGGTGGTAATGTTTTAATTGAGGGAAGTGCTGAGTTTATTTTCCCAATACCTTTTATAGATGATCAAAGCTCAATGAGGACTGCTCTGTTTTTTGATGCAGGTAATGTTTTTGATACATCCAGGGACTATGATCCTGAATTTTCAGAGCTTAGGATGTCCACTGGTTTGAGTTTCCAGTGGATAACAGCTATAGGGCCTTTAGGTTTTTCTTTGGCTAAAACGCTTAATGAGCAGGAAGGTGATGAAAGAGAAGTCTTCCAGTTTACTTTGGGACAAAATTTTTAATACACGCATTATCTAATAAATCATTTACCCTACTGATAAGGGTTTAAAAAATAATATTTAAAGGAGTTAAAATTTATGAAATTACTAATGAGTTTAGTTTTATCTTTTGGCCTTATGGCATCTTTACCCGCATTTTCAGAAGCAAAAATTGGTGTGGTAGATATAAGAGCGGCCCTTTTTTCTTCAGATGCGGCTAAGGCATTTAGTAAGTCAATAGCCGGTGATTTCAAAACCCAGGAAATGGAAGTTCGCTCGGTTCAGGAGGCTGGTCATAAGCTGCAAGAAAGAATTAAAAAAGATGCGGCTATTATGAGTGATACTGAGCGTACAAAGCTTGCTCTGCAGTTAGAAGAGAAAGCAAAAGAGTTTAAATACTTAAAAGATAAGCTAGATAAAGCTGTTTCTGCAAGAAAACAAGTCTTCCTGCAGGAGTCAAAGCCTAAAGTTGATATAGCGCTTAAAGAAATTGTTGATTCTGGTAAGTTTGATTTAATCTTCCCAAGAGAGTCTGTTGTATATAGTGGTCAATCACTTGATATTACTGCACAAGTAATTGAAAAGCTTAATGCAGTGAAGTAAATCAAGAGATTAGATTTACAGAATAGCTGGTATTAACCTTGTCTACTTTGAACGCGCCCTCTGATATTTAAAAATATGAGGGCGTCGCTCGTTATAGGTATCGACACTATGGAGAAAGTGAATAATGACAAGCTTAGAAAAGAGACAATATACACTTTCCGAGTTGGCTGAAATTGTAGCAGGGGCGGTTGTTGGCGAAGACACTTGTTTGATTGAGGGAATTGAAACCTTACAAGAGGCAAAAAAAGGGTCGATTTCTTTTTTGGCTAACCCTGCCTATGAGAAATTTTTAAAAGATACTAATGCATCCGCTGTTATTTTATCGGAAAAAAGTGTAGAGAAGTGCCCGACTAATGCTTTAGTCGTACAGAACCCATACTTGGCCTATGCTAAACTAAGTCATTATTTTAATTACGTATTATCTGACGAAAAGGGTATTCATCCATCCTCTGTTGTTCATGATTTAGCTGATATTGATAGCACTGCTTCTATAGCTGCCAATTCAGTTATTGAGAAAGGTGCCACAATTGGTGCTAATGTTGTAATAGGTGCAGGGTGTTTTATTGGTGAAAACTCTGTAATTAGGCAGGGTACTCGCTTGTTTGCTAATGTGTCCGTTTATCATGGCGTAACCATTGGCTCGCGCTGTATTGTTCATAGCGGGGCTGTAATTGGTTCAGATGGCTTTGGTATAGCACCCAGTCCTGATGGATGGAGTAAAATAGCGCAAATTGGTGGTGTTGTTGTTGGTGATGATGTTGAAATCGGTGCTAATACCACAATTGATCGTGGTGCCCTGGATAATACCGAAATTAAAAACGGCGTGAAACTAGATAATCAGATTCAGATTGCTCACAACGTTATCGTGGGAGAGAATACTGCAATTGCCGCTTGTACGGGTATTGCAGGAAGTACTCGTGTTGGGAAAAACTGCATATTTGGTGGCGGTAGTGGTGTCGCCGGTCATTTGGATATCGCTGATAATGTGCACCTGACAGGAATGACTTTAGTATCAAAAAGCATAAAAAAACCTGGCGTTTACTCTTCCGGAACAGCTGTTGAGCCTAATGCCGCGTGGCGAAAAAATGCTGTTCGTTTTAGGCAGTTGGATAACATTGTAAATCGCATTAAAAAACTGGAAAAGAATGCCGAGTCATAAATTGGCGTTCTATAGATAAAATTAGTTTATTGAGGCTCTCATCTAAATGATGAATATTGATCAGATACTGGAATACCTACCTCATCGATACCCTTTTTTATTGGTTGACCGAGTTACGGAAATTGATAAAGGCGTCAGTATTGTTGGCTATAAAAATGTCACTATTAATGAACCTTTTTTTACAGGACACTTTCCGGGGAACCCTATTATGCCGGGTGTTTTGATTCTTGAGGCGATGGCTCAGGTCTCAGGTATTCTAGGTTTTGTTACTAATGACTCAAAGCCTACAGAGGGACGAATTCAGTATTTTGCTGGTTCGAATAGAGTTCGCTTTAAACGCCCTGTCATTCCGGGAGATCAGTTGGTTTTGGAGTCAAGCCTTATAGCTAATAAGCATAGTATTTGGAAATTTGATTGTCGTGCTCTTGTCGAGGGTAAAGTTGTTTGTGTTGCTGAAATCATGACCGCAGAGAGGGCAAGCTAGTGAGTATTCATCCTCAGGCAATTGTTGACCCGGCTGCGAAAGTCGAAAAAGGCGTTATTGTTGGCCCCTGGACATATATTGGCCCTGATGTAGAAATTGGGGCGGGTACAGAGATTATGTCGCATGTCGTGATAAAAGGGCCAACATCCATAGGGAAAAATAACCGAATTTTTCAATTCTCAAGCGTTGGTGAAGAGTGTCAGGACAAGAAGTTTGCAGGTGAAAAAACTCGATTGGAGATTGGTGACAATAATATTATTCGGGAAAGTTGCACGATTCACCGTGGCACAACTCAGGATGCAGGTCTTACCAAAATAGGAAGTAACAATCTTTTAATGGCTTATGTGCATGTCGCTCATGACTGTGTAGTGGGCGATAACATTATTTTAGCTAATAATGCGACTCTGGCAGGGCATGTTCATGTAGGAGATTGGGCTATTCTCGGTGGCGGTACAATGGTGCATCAGTTTTGCCATATAGGTACTCACAGTATGAGTGCTGGCGGCAGTATTGTTCTGAAAGATATTCCTGCTTATGTGATGGCTAGCGGGCAATCGGCTTCTGCGTTTGGTTTGAATTCGGAAGGCCTAAAACGACGTGGTTTTTCTAAAGAGGGTATGACAGCGTTGAAGCGTGCTTATAAGACTATTTTCCGTCAGGGTTTAACGATTAAACAGGCTATTGAAGTGCTGGAAGACGTTGTAGCCAGTAAAGAGGCAGGTGCCGATGAAGTTAACGTACTTCTTGATTCGTTGAAAAACTCAAACCGGGGTATCGTGCGTTAGGCATTAATCATACATTAGGGATTGTTTGTTAGGAATTGTGCGTGAGTGATAAAAAAGTACGTATTGGAATGGTTGCTGGAGAAATCTCTGGTGACATCCTCGGTGCCGGGTTAATTAAAGAGCTAAAGCAGCGCTATCCTAATGCCCAGTTTGAAGGGATCGGTGGGCCGCTGATGATTAATGAAGGTTTTAAAAGCCATGTGCCTATGGAGCGCCTGTCGGTTATGGGGCTTGTTGAGGTTCTTGGTCGCTTGTTTGAGTTAATAGGTATTCGTCGAAGAATAAAGCAACACTTTCTTGATAACCCTCCCGATGTATTTATTGGTATTGATGCTCCTGATTTTACCTTGGGGCTTGAAGAATCATTGAGAAAGTCAGGCATAAAAACTGCGCATTATGTTAGTCCTTCTGTATGGGCCTGGCGTCAGAAACGAGTCTTTAAAATAGCTCGGGCTGTTGATTTGATGCTAACACTATTTCCTTTTGAGGCTCGTTTTTATAAAGAACATAATGTACCCGTTGCCTTTGTCGGACACCCTCTGGCAGATATGATCCCCTTAGAGCCTTCTCAAGGCAAGGCTCGTGAAAGGCTCGGGCTTATGTTAACGCCCTTAGGCACAAGTCAGAATATTGTTGCTTTGTTACCCGGTAGTCGGTCAGGTGAAATTCATTATTTGGGTGAAATATTTATTGAGGCAGCAAAGCTTGTTTTAGCCCTGAATGCCGATGCTAAGTTCTTACTACCTTATGTTAATGATGACAGAAAGCAGCAGATAGAAGAAATAATTCAAAGGCTGGGTCCCAACTTACCTATTACACTTATAAAAGGCCAATCAAGAGATGTTATGGCTGCTAGTAATGTTATTTTATTAGCGTCGGGTACTGCAACCTTAGAAGCTATGCTGTTAAAGCGCCCTATGGTTGTTGCTTATCGTATGAGTGCGATCACCTTTTTTATTATGAAGCGTTTAATGAAAGCGCCTTATATCTCTCTGCCCAATTTGTTGGCGAATAAAGCGTTGGTTCCTGAGCTTATTCAGGCTCAGGCTTCTCCGCAAAATCTGGCAAAGTCATTATTGCAACGCTTAAAGCAAGATGAAAATAGCGAAGAGCTGAATGCTCAATATATTAAAATTCATGAGTCGCTTAAACAAGATGCGAGTGATAAAGCAGCCACTGCAGTAGCAAGGTTAATTGATGCCAAATAATGTTGATGTTTTTGTATGTAATTATCAGGGTAACCTTTTAGCGGGTGTTGATGAGGTAGGTCGTGGACCTCTCGCAGGTGCCGTTGTTGCTGCTGCCGTTATTTTAGATCCAGCTTCACCAATTGAAGGCTTAAATGACTCTAAAAAACTCACTGAAAAAAAACGTGAGCGATTAAGTAAAGAAATAAAAGAAAAGGCATTATCATGGGCTTTAGGGCGTGCGGAAGTGGAAGAAATTGATGAGCTGAATATATTGCATGCGTCGCTTCTTGCAATGAAACGTGCGGTAGAAGCGCTACCAGTTACGCCTGAATATGCACTAATCGATGGTAATAAATGTCCTGATATTAATATTTCATGTGAAGCAGTTGTTAAGGGTGATAGTCGGGTGGCCGCTATAAGTGCCGCTTCTATTTTAGCTAAGGTTAGCCGCGACCAAGAAATGGTTGAGCTAGACCAACAATATCCTGGATACGGTTTAGCTAAGCATAAAGGTTATCCAACAGCGGTGCATATGAAAGCGTTGAAAGAGCAGGGCGTAAGTAGTATTCACCGTAGATCATTTCGGCCAGTAAGGGAATGTCTTGAATAAACTGATTGGATTCATCTTCTGTTTGGTATTTTCAGTGGCTGCGTCAGCACAGATTTACAAGTGGGTAGATGAAAATGGCAAGGTCCATTACAGTGATAAGGCTCCTGACAAAAAAGTTACAGTAGAGAAATTTAAGCTAACAAAAGAGCAAAAGCCCGCTCAAAAATCTGCATCTGAAAGAAGGTCTTTAGAAAATACGCAGCGTTTTTTGAAAGTTATTGAAGAAGAAAAAGAGATTAAGAGAAAGAAAGACAAAGAGCAGGCCAAGAAGCATGAAAAGGTGCGCGCTTATTGTCAGCGTTTAGAAAAAGAAATTAGGATTTATAAAAAAGGTTATGCCATTGTTCGTTATGGCCAAGATGGTGGTCACGAATATTTAACCGATGAAGAAATTGCAGTTCAGATGAGTATGTTTGAGCAAAAGTGGAAGGAGAACTGCGAAGGTCTAACGAATTAAACCTTCGCTTACTGTAAGTAAGACTGCCTATTATATTACTAGCGCTCTAAATACTTAAGCTTATCTTCAACACCATCCCACTCTGTAGCATCAGGTAATGGGTCTTTCTGTTCAGTAATATTTGGCCAGGTCTGGCACAATTCAGCATTAATCTCTACATAAGCTACTTGATCTGCCGGAAGCTCATCTTCAGAAAAAATTGCATTTGCAGGGCACTCTGGCTCACACAGTGCGCAATCGATACACTCGTCCGGGTCAATTACAAGAAAGTTAGGGCCTTCATAGAAACAGTCTACAGGACATACTTCAACACAATCGGTGTATTTACATTTTACGCAGTTGTCAGTAACAATAAATGTCATCAATATCTCCCAGCTTTATACTCATTTTAACTTGTATGCTAAATTTTGGCCTATATTGTAGGGCTTGCCTGATTAGCAGGCAAGCCCCTTCCTAACAATAGGGGATATTCTCTCTAATTGGAAAGTTCTTTTAGTCGATATAAGGCGTCTAGAGCCTCTCTTGGGCTGAGGTTGTCCGGATCGATATCCTTTATTGCATTATCAACTTTGCTAGGCTCCATTGTGGCAAACATGTCTGATTGAATAACGGAGGGTTCATTTATTTTTTGTATGCTAATAGGCCCTGGCGGGCTTTTGAGATTTTGTGTCGATTCAGCCTTTTCAAGCATCGCTAGTTGCTTGTTTGCATTTTTAATAACCGTATGAGGAACACCCGCTAGTTTAGCAACCTGTAGACCGTAGCTCTGACTTGCAGGGCCTTCATGGACCGTATGTAAAAACACAATCGAATCGTCATGCTCTGTTGCTGTGAGATGAACATTGACAGCATTGTCTAAGCGTTCGGGTAGGGTGGTTAACTCAAAGTAATGGGTTGCAAATAAAGTATAGGATTTTATGTTTTCAGCAAGGTGCTCTGCACTGGCCCATGCCAACGATAACCCGTCAAAGGTACTGGTTCCACGGCCTACTTCATCCATTAATACTAAGCTGTTTTCAGTTGCATTATGAAGAATATTGGCGGTTTCCGTCATTTCAACCATAAAGGTTGAACGGCCACCGGCAATATCATCAGAAGAGCCCATACGAGTGAATATCCGGTCGATTGGGCCTATAATCGCTCGGTTTGCCGGTACAAAACTCCCAGTGCCTGAAAGTAATACAATAAGAGCGACCTGGCGCATATAGGTCGACTTACCGCCCATGTTAGGTCCGGTAATGATTAGCATTTTTCGAGCAGTATCGAGATGAATATCGTTGGGCACAAAAGGTTCATCAAGTAATTGTTCAATAACAGGGTGCCTGCCATCTTCAATTAACAAGCCGGGAGTTGCGCTTATTTCAGGTGCTGTTAGATTAAGTGTTTGCGCGCGTTCTGCGAAATTAGCAAGTACATCTAGTGCAGATATTGCTTGGGCGGTAATCTGCAGAGGCATAAGCTTTTCAGCTAACCGTACAATAAGCGCTTCATAAAGGGATTTTTCCCTACTGAGGGCGCGACTCTTACTGCTGAGAGCTTTGTCTTCAAACTCTTTTAATTCAGGCGTGATAAAGCGTTCAGCATTTTTCAGTGTTTGGCGTCTAATATATTCTGTAGGTGCTTTCTCTGATTGTGCTTTACTGATTTCAATAAAATAGCCGTGAACTCGGTTGTAGCCCACTTTTAAGGTAGGAATACCTGTACGTTCTTTTTCACGTGTTTCAAGGTCAACCAGAAATTGTCCAGCGTTATTACTCAAGGAACGGAGTTCATCTAGCTCTTCGTCATAGCCTTCTTTTATGACTCCACCATCTCTGATAATGACCGGAGGATTGTCAATAATAGCCCGCTCCAGAAGGTCTGCGAACTCGGGGTATACGCTGATTTCTCTAGCCAGCTCCTTAATTTGAGAAGACTCAATGTTGCCTAGAGTTGTCTGCAGGTCAGGTAAAATGCTAAAGGTATCTCGTAGCCTCGCTAGGTCTCTTGGTCTGGCAGAACCTAATGCTACACGAGATAAGATACGTTCGATGTCGCCAAATTTTTTAAGTTGTTCCTGAATATTTTCATAGTAATATTCATTGAGTAGCGCTTTAACCGCGTTCTGGCGATCGTTAATTTGCTGCTGGTCGCGCAAAGGACGATTTAGCCAGCGTCGTAATAAACGGCTACCCATAGCGGTGGATGTTTTGTCCATAACCCAAGCTAACGTATGAAGCGGGCCACCCAACAAATTGGTGTCAATTTCAAGGTTGCGGTGGCTGGTGGCATCAAGAATGACACTTTCCTCACGACGCTCTCGGTTTAGTTGTTTAATATGAGGAAGGTTATTACGTTGAGTGTCTCGTGCATATTGCAGTAAACAGCCTGCTGCTTGAATCGCCAGGGTTAAATCATCACAACCAAAGCCGGTAAGGTCTTTTGTTTGAAGTTGTTTGGTTAATAGCCTGTGAGCCGTGTCCATTTCAAAATTCCAGGGCGGCTGACGTCGAATCCCTTGGATATTGGCTAGGGCATCTTCAAAAGGAAATGATTCGCAAATCAACAATTCAGCAGGCCTAAGACGCTGTAGTTCGCCTTGCAATGCTTCAAGGCTATCTACTTCTAATACATTGAAGCGGCCGCAGCTTAGGTCTAGTGTGGCAATGCCGAATGACTCTTCAACAAAATGAACCGCAGTAAGCAGGTTGTCTTGCTTCTCTTCAAGAAAGGCTTCATCGGTGAGTGTGCCCGGTGTAACCACACGCATGACTTTTCTTTCTACAGGCCCTTTGCTGGTAGCCGGGTCACCCACTTGTTCACAAATGGCAACCGAACGGCCTGATTTAACTATTCGGGCGATATATCCGTCTGCAGCGTGATAAGGAATGCCTGCCATAGGAATTGCATTCCCACCTGATTTCCCACGAGCTGTAAGAGTAATGTCTAATAATTCAGAGGCATTCTTGGCATCATCATAAAATAATTCATAAAAATCACCCATACGATAGAACACCAGCTCATTAGGGTGATCTGCCTTAATTTTTAAATATTGCTGCATCATAGGGGTGTGACTGGGAGTGCTTTCTTTCGAATTTGCCATGATGTGAATGCCGGACCTTATCGTTCGTATTAATGATTCGAATAAAAAATTGATCGGTAATTCTACGCTAAATCATATAGATATAAAGGGATGACGAAGTGATAATTTTAAATTGTATTAAAACCCTTTGCAGATAAAAAAAAGTATGGAATAATACTGAGCAAATATACAGTGTTTTATAAGGTTAAAGCTAAACACAAAAGCAGAACTAAATAAAAACTGAACTAAAAAATAGATTTAACAAAGAGGTCTACGATGGACGACAAGAAACAGAAGGCGTTATCAGCAGCGTTATCACAAATTGAACGACAGTTTGGTAAGGGTGCAGTGATGAGAATGGGGGATAAGCCCCGTGAAGCTATTCCTTCTGTTTCAACCGGTTCTCTGGGGCTTGATGTTGCCTTAGGTATAGGCGGCTTGCCTTATGGCAGAATAGTAGAAATCTACGGGCCTGAAAGTTCAGGTAAAACAACGTTAACTCTACAAGTTGTCGCTGAAGCTCAAAAGCAAGGTAAAACCTGTGCGTTTGTTGATGCAGAGCACGCACTAGACCCTATCTACGCTGAAAAACTAGGTGTTAATGTTGATGAGTTACTAGTGTCTCAGCCTGATACGGGGGAGCAAGCATTGGAAATCGTCGATATGCTTGTTCGTTCTGGTGCGGTTGATGTTGTTATCGTTGACTCGGTTGCAGCCTTAACACCGAAAGCTGAAATTGAAGGTGAAATGGGTGACCATCATGTGGGGTTACAGGCTCGATTAATGTCTCAGGCATTACGTAAGCTTACGGGTAATATAAAAAATGCCAATTGTTTATGTATTTTCATTAACCAGATTCGAATGAAAATTGGTGTGATGTTTGGTAATCCGGAGACAACCACAGGTGGTAATGCCTTGAAGTTTTACTCCTCAGTTCGTTTGGATATACGCCGCACTGGTGCTGTTAAAGTCGGGGATGAAATTATTGGTAATGAAACCCGGGTTAAAGTAGTTAAAAATAAGGTATCACCTCCCTTTAAACAGGCCGAATTTCAGATTATGTATGGTAAAGGTATTTATCATATGGGTGAAATCATCGATATGGGCGTTAAGCAGGGCTTTGTTGATAAAGCAGGAGCGTGGTACTCATATAATGGCGAGAAGATAGGTCAGGGTAAGGCAAATTCAGCGACGTATCTGGAAGAACATCCTGAAATGGCACAAGAAATAGAAGGATTGATTCGCGACAAACTGATGCCAAAAGATGATGTGAAAGTGGCTGAAAAAGATGCTATGGAGAAAATGGAAATTTAATGTTCCTTAAATAATATAAAATGCGTTTAGGCTAAAGGCTTGAGCGCATTTTTTTTGTCTATACTAAAAGCCGTAAGTTTATTAAAAATGAGTGGGATGACTGCATGTTTAAATTGTTATTGTTAATAGTGATCGGGGGCGTTTTTTTCTTGTGGTTAAAGCGTGGAAAGAAAGGGCATGATATTTCAGACCCTGAAGCGAAAGAAATTGATCAGCAAAGATTTTACGTGGCTCCTCCAAAAAAGAACGATGAACCACCGAAGGATGATCAAAGTAATGACTTGTAGGCTTTGCTTTAACTAATTATTGGTTAACGAATTATTGATGCAGCGTAATTCATTAGTACACGTGTTCGTATAGCCTCTGAACAGTTTTCAAGTCTGCTCTCTAGTTCAGCGGATGCTTTTTTGATGTCTTCTTTTGAAAATAGAGTGACATCAGTTTCTTTGAGTTTATTCTCACCAAGAGCTGTTGCTGCAGCAAGATTTACAGGGTAAACCTGGCTGTGCAGGGCAATGGATTGATCAATCAATTCAGCAATTTCTGTATGCTTCATTTGGTCAATATTTTGTTCTAGTAGTTCACTCCCAAAATGAACATGCACTGAACCCTTAGGTTGAAGTAAGCCTTTTTTCACTGCTGTTAAATCTTCGATAGATTCTTTTTGATAATGACCTTGCTGTTCTGTAATTTCCAGTTCAGTAGCTTTATCTATATCGCAAGGATCCCACTCGTAGGAGAAGCTAACGGGGATGATGTTTAGCTCTTTGATATATGCGCCAAATAACATTTCTTTGGGCTTTGCTAATCCAAGCATTTTTATTAGCGCGGGGTTTGTCTTATCTAAATTGTCTTTAGAGCGGCCCTCTTTCTGAGCTATCCATATATTATCCGATTTATTAAAACTAAGGTGTCGAATATAGGCCGCCTGCAGTTTCATTGCCTTCAGTATTGCTCTGGGGGATGTTAATGAGCGTAATATTTTAAAACACTTATTTAATAGGGCAAATTCAAGTGCAATATGATTCTGCAAAAGGTTATCGCCTATTGCGCAATGAGCGGTTTGGTGATTATGCCGATGCAATAACAAATTCAGCAACAATGGGTCCATTAATATATCTCGATGATTAGATATAAACAGGTAGTGCTTATCTGTAGACAACTTATCTAAACCGCTAAAGCTAAGGTGTTTAACAGACATATCTATTATTGGTGAGGCTATTGAGTTTGTTAGCTCTTGCAGTTCTTCAATGCTCTTGGTGTTTTGTAGCTGAGCTAAGGTGTTTTTTAGTGTCAGTTTAAGGTTGCTATGATGCTTCTTATTTTGAAACTTGGTGTCTTGATTATTCGATTGAGTGAGGGTGAAAAAGGCCGTTAATAAATCGATAAATGAATCATCAGAGCATAGCCTGGTAACCGATGGATGAACTTCTTCATCAAAAAAACCTCTTATTTCATCAAAATCATCTAGCCATGGCTGTAATAAGTCTGATTGTAAGGACGATGATTTGTTCATTATTTTAGTTGATTCCACTGTTATTTTGTATTGGTGTTCTGTTTTTAAAATATCTGGGTGCAATAGTAATAGGAAAACTACATTCAGGTCTAGGAGTCTAAGCCATAGTGTATTCCTTTATATAATACTTTCGTCTTGGCTGATACGAGATGTCAAATGATTGGAACAATCGGTCAAGAGAATAATACTTGAACGCCCTATAGTGATTGCCATAAAAGCGTAACAACTTACACGTATTAAAAGTTGTTAGAAATTTAAAATACAGATGATCAGGCAAGGAAATCAGGCTATGTTGCAGCAAGCTAGTTATTCACAACCCGAATTGAATGCAATGTTTAATGTTGAAAATCCACCAACAATGCAGCTTCCTCAGGGGAATATGCGCATGATAGACCGTATTGTGCATGTGTCATCAACAGGCGGTAAATATAACAAAGGTGAGTTGATTGCTGAATTTGATGTGCTACCTGATTTATGGTTTTTCAAATGTCACTTCCCTGGTGACCCTGTAATGCCAGGTTGTTTAGGTCTTGATGCGCTTTGGCAGGGAATGGGCTTTTATTTGGCGTGGGCAGGTTATGAAGGTAAGGGACGAGCGCTGGGTGTTGGTGCTGTTAAATTTTTTGGTGAAGTATTACCCGAGGCAACAACGGTTCGTTATCACATTCATATTCGAAGAGTATTCATTAAAGGTATTGTAATGGGGATTGCTGACGGTGAAGTTTATGTTGATGGTAAGCAAATTTATAGTGCAGGAAATATTCGAACAGGTTTGATCCCTGTTGATGGCATGAATGCAATTAGTTAGGAGTCAGTACTTTGAAAAATACAGAGATGAAGCGTGCTGTAATAACTGGAATAGGCATTATATCAAGTTTAGGTAATAGTGTTGAAGAAGTAACTGCCTCCTTAAAAAAGGGGCAAAGTGGCATAAAACAAGATAAAGAGTTTGCAGAAAAAGGATTACGATCTCAGGTGAGCGGGCAGGTTTCGCTTGATCCCAAAGACTTGATAGATCGAAAACTTTATCGATTTATGACTAATTCGTCAGGCTATGGTTACCTTGCGATGGAGCAGGCAATAAGTGATGCAAAACTTGATGAGAGTGTCGTAAAAAATGATATGACGGGGCTGGTTATGGGAACTGGCGGCACGTCAACGGAAGATATTGTTGATTCTGTAGAAACATTTTATCGTGCCGGGGTTCGTCGTGTTGGCCCTTACCGAGTGACACGAGGTATGAATAGTGCACTTTCGTCTGTTTTGGCAACTGCATTTGGCATTCGGGGAATTAATTATTCGGTAACTTCAGCGTGTGCAACCAGTGCACACTGTATTGGAACGGCCGTAGAGCAAATTCAGTTAGGAAAGCAGAATGTAGTTTTTGCTGGTGGTGCGGATAATGCGCACTGGACGCTAGCGTTACAGTTTGATGCCATGGGGGCGCTGTCTACCAAATATAATGACACACCTGAATTAGCTTCTCGGCCTTACGATAGTGATCGTGATGGTTTTGTTATTGCAAGTGGTGCGGGTGTAGTGGTTGTAGAGGAGTTGGAACACGCACTAGAAAGAGGTGCCCATATCTACGGTGAAGTAATTGGTTATGCCGCAACTTCAGATGGTAAAGATATGGTTCAGCCTTCTGGTGAGGGTGCAGAGCGATGTATGAAACTAGCCCAGCGTCAGGCTGATGGCCGAGATATTCAATACATCAATACCCATGGAACAAGCACGCCGTTAGGTGACCTGGTTGAGTTGAAAGCAATTAAAAACGTTTTTGGTGATCATGTACCTAAGATCAGTGCAACAAAATCATTGAGTGGTCATTCACTGGGGGCGGCAGGCGTTCATGAGGCTATTTATAGTTTGATTATGATGAAAGAGGGTTTTATTGCAGCTAATGCCAATTTGTATAAGAAAGAAGTTGAAGCATTGTCGATCCCTGTTGTCTCTGAAACTGAGCCCGCTACATTAGATGCAGTAATGAGTAATAGTTTTGGTTTTGGCGGTACAAATGCATCATTAATACTGGGGCAATACCCTGCGTTATAAATTGCACTTAGACTTAATGACTATATGAAATATTATCGGCTAGGCCTAAAATCCATGCCCTTGAAA
>Ga0209707_1000345_pt1 | contig 28792 bp, 28 predicted proteins | sample EN4Hudsemesocosm_FD_184630 | JGI IMG/M metagenome (GOLD analysis project Ga0209707, IMG submission 184630) | Methane-oxidizing microbial communities from mesocosms in the Hudson Canyon - EN4B Hudson Canyon (SPAdes) (version 2) | ecosystem: Environmental > Aquatic > Marine > Cold seeps | place... | reverse complement strand
AACAGATCTTTTAACTAAACTTCCAAATAGGCAAAAACTTTTAGAGTGTTTAGAATATAACGATTTAAAACTTGCGATTTTTGATATTGTAAGATTTAAAGAGATAAATGAATATTATGGATATGACATCGGAGATGAAGTTATAAAAAATATGGCAGAAATTCTAAAAGAATTCATTAAAAATCAACCATATTCTTTATATAAAATACAAGGAGATGAATTTGCAATTTTAGCAAATGAAAAAATTTCTATAGAAGCATTTAAAGAGATGTCTCGTAATCTTGTTGATCATATTGGGAAAAATCCTCTTAATGTGAAAGATAATGCGTTAGACATACATATCGTGGGAGGTATATCCTTTCAAAAAAATTATCTTATAAATGCAGAAATGGCAAAAAACTTTGCCAAAGAAAGCAAAACAGACCTTATTGTTTTTGATGAAAATATTAATATAAAAGATAATATAGTCGAAAATATTACTCGAACAAAACAATTAAAAAAAGCACTTATTAGTGATCGAGTAGTGATATTTATTCAGCCTATTATTCTCAATAGTAATAATAGTATCCATAAATATGAATGTTTAGTTCGTATGCTTGATGATGATGGTGAAATTATTTCTCCTATGGCATTTTTAACAATAGCAAAAAAATCTAATCTATATTTAGAAATTACACGTACAGTAATTACAAAAGCATTCGAATACTTTTCGATAAAAGATGATGATTTTTCTATCAATTTAACAATTGAAGATATCTTAAGTCCTGAAATAAATAATTTAATTTATCAAAAACTCCAAGAATTTCCTCAAACTGCAAATCGAGTTATCTTTGAAATAGTAGAAGATGAGGGAATTGAAAATTATGATGAGGTAAGTTCTTTTATAGAAAAAATGAAAAGTTATGGTTGTAAAATTGCGATAGATGATTTTGGTACAGGTTATTCTAATTTTGATTATCTTATGAAATTAAATGTAGATTTTATTAAAATAGATGGTTCGATGATTCGATATTTAGATTATGATGAAAATGCTAAATTGGTTACACAGCTTATTGTAGATTTTGCAAAAAAACTGAAAATAAAAACAATTGCTGAATTTGTACACTCTTCTTCGATTGATAAAATTGTAAAAGAGATGGATATTGATTATTCTCAGGGCTTTTATTTAGGAGAACCAAAGAAAATTTAGAGAATTAGTACTTTAATAGCATAATATTTTATTGAGATTATAAACAAAATAGATAAAAATGCTTATTTTTGTTAAATTAACATAGATTCTTATAAAATTTAGCTATACTATTGCCAATGAAAGATGATTGTTGTTGCATCTTTAGTTTGCTTTATTGTGATGAATTCTTTGTTAATAGTAAAACTTATCTAAAAATTAGACTTCTTATTAGATTTTCGACCACCATGATAAATGGTGTATTTTAAAAAAAAGGATTCTCAATGGCAGAATTAGTAAATGGAACAGTAAAATGGTTTAATAGTGAAAAAGGTTACGGTTTTATCGAGCAAGAAACTGGTGGAAAAGACGTATTTGTACACTTTAGACAAATTAATGGTAATGGTTATGACAGAACATCTTTAAATGATGGTCAAAAAGTTACTTTTGAAATCGGTCAAGGTGAAAAAGGTCTTCAAGCAGAAAACGTTACAGGTCTGTAATTTTTCTTAATGAGCAGATTTATCTGCTCATTCACTCATACTTTTATAACTTACAATAGTTTATAAAACTCTCACACTTCAATCTTACAAATTATTCCATTTCATCTTAAAATAAATTTATTATTACTTTAACAAGTCGATTTTATCATAGAGATATCTCCATATAATAGCAATACCAAATGCAACAGCTGCAATACTTGTAGATACATTATTCGTATTTATATCTGTACTCAATCCTGCAAAAGAATTAAAACCTAAAACAAGTAAGGTTGACACTAACATTATTCCAAATAAAGCTAGTGATACAATGATTATATTTTTTAAGGATATTTTTTTCATTCTTTATTTTAGCAGAAATCCGTATACTTTAGGAAGAGAAAAGACGAAAGCCTTTAGTTTAATTAGAATTTATTTTACTCGGGTATACTTTAATATTTTAAAAGGAGAATTATAATGATTAAGTTTTTAATATCTTTATTCTTAGTGGCTACCTTATCTAGCGCTGATGAGATGGGAACAAAAGGTGGCTCGTGTATCTTGAGCCAAGATGGAGCAGTAAATGTAAGCTGGAAGGCTTATAAAACGCCATCAAAAGTTGGAGTAAGTGGAGTTTTTGATAATACAAAATATACAGCAATTGCTCCAAAAGGAAATAATTTTCGTGAAATCTTTGTAGGTTCAAGTATTATAATAGATACAACAAGTGTTAATTCTAAAAATAGTGGTCGAGATGTAAAATTAGTAAAATTCTTTTTTGAACAAATGACTTCTCAAAATATTACAGCTAAAATTATTGATATAAAGTCAGATAAAAGAGTACGTGGTAAACCTAAAACAGGTGTTATGAGCGTTTCTGTTACTATGAATGGTATCACTAGAACAGTACCAATGGCTTATATTTTTAATAAAGGTGATTTACAAGCAACTGGTAATATAGATCTTTTTGATTTTAGTGCTTCTAAAGCACTTAACTCTATCAACAAAGCTTGTTTTGATCTTCATAAAGGGAAAACTTGGAGTGATGTAACTATAGGTTTTCAAACTAATATCAAGTTTGAGCTTTGTAGCACGAAATAATTTTTAGCCTAAGAGAGTAAATCTCTAGGCTATTTTTAATTATTTAAAAGTAGCAATGTGTTTTGATACAAGATCTATCTCTTCATTACTCATTGATATGACTTGCCCTTTCATCAGACCTTTCATTGCTCCACCGTAAGTTCCCTTTTTATATCCCTTTAGCGCATTTGCAATTTTTTCTGCATCCCAGTCTTTAATAATGGCTGATTTGTTAAGTGCTTTTTTTTCAGCTTTTTGTCCATGACATCCTGTACATTTTTTGTAGAGTATTTCACCATTTGGAGTGGCTGTTATTACTTGAACCTTTTTAATTATTGGAGTAATAACATCTTCTTTCTTTACAGTTGACTCTTCTTTCTCTATTATCTTAGGTGTAGTCTCTTTTAGAATAATTTCAGATTTTTTTTCTATTACAGGACTATTAGTTATAGGTGTTGTTTGTTTTTCATCACATCCTGTATACACTATAGATATAATTACCATACCTAATAGGAGTTTATTATTAATCATTTTCTGTCCTTTATACTTTTATATTTTAGAATTATTTAGTCATAAATTATTAAAATCTACCGTTATTTCATCCATTTGGTCTTTTTTAAGATATTTATCTGCATATTTTAAATGAAGATTACTTTTTACAAAAAACTTCACTAAGTCTTTATCTAAATCACCATCTTTAACCATAAAAGATAGTATTCTCAATGATGTATTTAATGAGTTTGCTTTTTTATAAGGTCTATCATTTGCAGTTAAAGCTTCAAAGACATCGGCTACTGCTAATATTTTATCCTCAATAGTCATAGGTAAATCTAATATTTCTTCCGCAGCATAACCTCCACCTTTAACTTTTTTATGGTGAGACCCTGCAATAACAGGAATTCTTTTCATAGTTTTAGGAAAAGGTAACTCTTTTAACATGTCATATGAGATTGCAACATGGTTATTAATAATAAATCGTTCTTCCTCTGTTAATGTCCCTTTTTTAATAGATAGATTATATACTTCATTTTCTGTTAATAGTGCTGTTATTTTACCATTAACAATAACTTTTCTTTTTGCAATCTCTTTGATTCTTTCTATATTTTCATTTTCCATAAACTCTCCACCTGTATTGGAAGTTTTGATAAATTGTAAATCATTTTCTAATTGCGTAATTTCATTTTGAAATTCTTTTGTTAAGGTATCAATTTTATTTTGATTTTTTTCATTATGACAGTTTTTTAAATATTCAATTTCAATATCTTTTTTAAATATCTCAAATCGAGTTTCAACTGTTTCAAAACGATCATGAATAGTTTCTAATTTTACTCCTTTGTCAATTATATGCTCAGGACTAACAATTTTTCCAATATCATGAAGCCAAGCAGCTTTATTCATCTGTTTAATATCATTTTCATTAAAATTTAAATCTTTATACACTGTATTGTCTTCATTCACAGCTTGTAGTAGTATTTCTGCAATCTCAGCAACCCTATTAATATGTCCTCCAGTATACGGTGACTTTGCACCAATTGCTGTTGCAATTGACTTAATAAAAGAATCTAAAAGGTTTTCTAATCCTTCTATTAAACGGTTATTTGTTATTGAGATTGCAGCTTGGGATGCCATTGATGCTATGAGATGTTCATCTTCTTTTGTAAAAGTTATAACTTCTTCATTTTCATCATGTTTATTAAGAAGTTGTAGGACTCCTATTACTGTATCTTCATGGTCTTTCATAGGGATTACAATCATTGATTTTGTTCTATATCCTGTAGAACAGTCAAACTTTTTGGTACCATCAAAATCAAAACCTTCAGTTTCATATACATCAGGAATATTGATTAACTCTCCTTCTAAAGCACATAGAGCAGCAACCATATTGTCATTTTTTTGACCATTTTCAAGATATAAAGGAAGTTCAGGCCATGTGATTTTTCCTTGGGTACCACCCATTTTAATATTTAAAGATTCTGTTTGTACTACTTCAAATTTTAGTCTCTTTTCATCATCTGTTAACAAGTATAAGGTACCACCATCAGCATTAGATAAATCTTTTGCTCCCAAAAGAATTCTCTCCATTAAAACGTTAAAATCTTTTTCAGATGTAAGCGAATATCCTATGTCTATAAGCTGTTGTACTTGCTTTTTTGTATTGTGAATATTTTTCATTAGTATATCCCTTTTGAATTTAAAAATTTACTGTATTTTGTATCTTCTTCAAAAATATGTTTGAGTAACCACTCCTTTAAAATAACAGCAATAAAACTTGTATCTAGAGTCCCTTTCTTTAATTCACCTTTTATAACTAATATTTTTTGTAGTAGTTCTTGATGTATATTTTTATGATCTTCTACATCTTCAAAGTTATATTTTTGCATTAACTCTTCTTCATCATTAAAATGTTTTTTTGAAAAAGTGTACAATTTATCAAGTAATGTGAAAAGCTCATCATCATTTACATTATTTGTGATTGCTATATTAATCTCTTCTAAATAGTCAAGTTGTTTTTGATGATCTTTATCCATCTCTTTGATATTGATACTATAAGAGTGATTCCATAAAAAAGTACTCTGGTCATTATTATATACGCTGAAATTAATTAGTTTTTTTTGTAATAAACCATAGTGTTCTAACATCTTCCAAAATACTACTGGAATTTCACGTATTAAAATAGCAGGAATACTATATACCTTACACGTATTTATAGGAGAATATGTAAAATCTGATGATACATTAAGTATGGGTTGTATTCCACCAAAATAATAACCTGGATTAACCGTATCTAAAATCATATCATTAAAAAGTATATTTACGGAACCTTCTATAACAACATAAACAAAATCATCATCAAATTGATTATTTGATTGATCAAAGGTTTGTATAGTCATATGTTTAATCAGTTTATTAATTGTTGGATATGAAATGTTTTCATTAAATAAATGATTATTTAAAAAGTTTTTGCCTAGTTCAAATTTATTCTTAAAATGTTCAGAAAGGTTATATTTATTTACTAAATAAATAAAATTAGTTACAGGAATCTCTAATGCTTTTACATAGTTTTTTGTCATAAATGTAGATTCTACAATTTGCCCATTTAAGGCTGGTTTTTCCCCTATAATAACACCCGGTTCCAATATAATAGTTTCTTCACATCTATTATTGTCTTTTTCCACTAAACCATCAATGATGAGATAAAGATTCTGCATCTTTTGATTTGCTTTATATAGAAGTTCTTTTGGATTAAAATAAACTATCTCAAAATTTAAAAACCCATCAAGATTTTGAATGGTAAGAGTTGGAAAGCTAGATTGTAAATATTTACTAATAATATTATAATCATAATTTCGTTTTGAAGGGATTAATATATCTTGTATTCCAAAAAGCGAACTTGTACCAACTCTTAGTTGATCTTTTGTTAACTCTTTATCATTATGGCCTAATATGATTTTTCCACTTTTATCATCTCTAAAATCTTTATAGTTACCGTGGATCATTCCTCCTCCGATATCAATTTTTTTAATATCTACGGTTTGAGAATATGCTTGAATTGTTTTATCATAAAATGCTTGACTTACTCCAAACTCTTCTTCCTTATCCACTATCATCCCTTTAAGTACTTCTGAATCGACAATATCAGCAAAATGTCCATATGAATAATATTTATCCTGAAAAAAAGTTCTAAATATAAATACCGTTGTTTCTACTGAGTGTGGTGATATAATTGGTTTGATTTCAAGATCATTAATATTATTCCATACCTCAAGATCAAGATCTTTAATATCTAGTAGATTACGAAATTCAGCTTCATCCAATACTAAAAGGGCAGAAAGTTTTTTTATTAGTGATGTAGTAACAATTTTTGATCCAAATATTTTTATTTTTTTATCACTTCTTATCAGTGTTGTTATACCTGCTATATGATCATCATGGCAATGTGTTAAAAATACTCCTTCTATTTCATTTATAGAGATGCTTAAAGAGTCAAGAATATAGTTTATATTTGGAACGGCATCTACAAGATAGTATTTCCCTTGAAAACAAATAATTGAATTCATACTTGGACGTAAAGTATCCCATCCATCACCTTGTCCTGATTGTATAATTGAAAAATATTCTTTACTTATTCTATATTGAGGAAGAGAATACGGTGAGATATAGTTTTGATTGTGTGTAAGATTAAGATCAACAGTAACACTACTATTTTTATAACTTATTTCAAATATATTTATAGCTATTCGCCGGATAAATACATTATTTCTAATTTCTATTTTTTCAGAACTAACAAAACAACTATCTAAAAGATTTGAAGCTGATTGAAGTTTTCCAAAAGCAAATCGTAGTTTCATTCTGTAGAGTTCTTTTGCTAGTTTTTTATCCACGCCACAAGAGATAATCTCTTCTTCAGAAACTAAACCATAATTTCCTCTATATATGTATTGCATTTGAGCATTGACTTGATTTTCATGACCAATTAGAAGTGGTTTAAGCCCTGTATTATTTGGATGATTAGGGATAATTAGACACTGTTTATAAAGCATTTGAAGAACAGAAAATTCAGAGATATTAGAAAATTCTCCATTCTGAATCATAATATCAGAAAGTAAAATTGCATTTGGACCAGTTTCAAATTCCACACCGTCTTTGTGAGTTTTTGATATAAATCCAGTTTTAATGAGATGTTTCACACTTTCTGCTGGTGAACCACACTGAATATATAGATTTGCTTCAGGTATTTGAATAAAATAAACACCCTCTATAACTTTTGATTTTTGTATCATTTCAATGTCCCCAATTTTAAATTATGATAAATTATATCATAAATACGTTTGATAAAAATATCTGTTAAGTTGAAAATTTATATACCCTCAATGTCCCCAATAAACAACTTTCCTTGAACGTACAATGCAGATACCATTTTACCCCACTGTGAATATAATACAAGCTGCTCTTTTGATATATTAAAGGCTTTAATAATGTTGTCTAATACTTCCACTTCAAGTTCATGGAATTTATCATCGGAGTGTATTAATATCATTAATTCAAGAACCACAATTTTTTTACTATAGGATGTATTAATATCTTCTAACGTTTCTTCAAGGTTGAATTCTTCTATGTTAAAAGGAATTGTCTCTATCCCCATTTCAACACAGTACTCTTCAATGATATTTTCTTCTTTTGTTTCAAACTCTCCATCGATATAAGCAATATAATATGCTAGTTGCAGAAAAGCAAATTTTTCTTTATTGTTTAGTTTCATTAATAACATTAAACTTCCTTTTAAATTTATAATAAACATTATAGATGACTTATCTTAATATATATTAAAATATATTTTTACCTTGAATTAGATTACTAAGTAACATTAATCAGACTATTCATACTTATCAATAATGAAGTTTAGTCATTTTATATAATATTTATTTTAATTATTATAGAGTGAAAAGAATAAGTAAATTTAAGGATCTAAAATGCCATTTGATATATCTAAAATTAGTAACTGTGATACCTCTTTGTTAACTGCACTCACAGATAATTTACCTGATATGCTTTGGATGAAAGACATAAAAGGAAGATATCTGTATGCCAATAAAGCTATTTGTGAAGGTTTATTAATGGCAAAAGATACAAATGAAGTAATAGGAAAAGACGATATCTTTTTTGCTACTAGAGAAAGAGAGTTGCATTTAGATAAAAAGGATTGGCACACATTTGGCGAATTATGCTTGAATAGCGACCAAGTGGTAATAGAAAATAATAAACCAATGAAGTTTGAAGAATTCGGAAATATAAAAGGGACCTTGTTATATTTAGAAGTAAATAAAGCACCATTTTATGATAATGAAGGAAACATAATTGGAACTGTAGGTTCAGGAAGAGATATTACTGAATTAAAAATGGCACAATTAAAACTTGAAAACCAATATGAAACAATTAAAAATCAAGCAACACATGTTTCTATGGGGGAGATGATTGGAAATATTGCACATCAGTGGAGACAACCTCTTTCTGTAATTACTACCGCTTCAACAGGTATGAGACTTGAGAAAGAGTATGGAATTTTAACAGATAAAAAGTTTTATAAAGCATGTGATGCAATAAATAATAATGCTCAATATCTTTCACAAACGATAGAAGATTTTAGAAATTTTATTACAGGTGAGCGTATCAAAAAAGTATTTAGTTTAAAAAATGATATAGACATCTTTCTTAATTTAGTAAAAGGTAAAATTAAAAGTAAAAATATCCATATTGAATTAGATTTACAAAATGATATACATATTAATGGTTATGAAAATGAACTTACACAATGTTTAATAAATATATTTAATAACTCACAAGATGCATTAGCCCAAAATAATACAACTAATAAATATATATTTATAACAACTTATGAAAAAGATAATAATGCAATTATTACTATAAAAGATAATGCAGGAGGAATATCTTCTGAAATATTAGGCAAGGTATTTGATCCTTATTTTACAACTAAACATCAATCTCAAGGTACTGGATTAGGTCTTCATTTGACTCATAATTTAGTTGTAGACGGTATGAAAGGAACAATTGAAGCAGAAAATGAGACATATGTATATGATAATATTCAATACATAGGGGCAAAGATTGTTATCTCTTTACCTTTGAAATAAAGTTTAAAAGTTTTAACTCTTATTTGGAATAAAAGTGATTTTGAAACAGGCACCTTTGGGATACCTAAGCTACTTTAAATTATAAGATATTAACGAATAGTAGCTTTCCTATAGAATAAAGAAAGATAAATACCAAATGCAATTAATATAGCGCCTATAAGATGATAAACCATCAGCCTTTCATTTAAAAATATATATGCTAGACTTGTTCCAAATAGAGGCATAAGATGTACAAATTGCCCTGTTTTAGATGCTCCTATATGATCTATACCATAATGCCAAAAATAGTAAGATAAACAAGATGCAAAAACAGATATATAGGTAAAAGCTAAATAGTTTGATATTAATAAATTTATCTCTTTTTCTAAACTATATCCTTGATATAAATAAATAGGTAATAAGATTATAAATCCTAAAAACACTAAAATGGCAAATAATTCAAAATTATTTAATTCTTTTGGTTTAAATTTTATTAATACAGAATAAAAAGCCCAACTTAATGATGATATTATAATCCAAAGGTCACCTTGATTAAAGGATAAAGATAAAATATTAGAAACATCACCTTTTAGAATAAGAAATATCACTCCCAAAGTTGAAAGTAAAATACCCCAAAATTGATGAAGTATTATTTTTTGTTTGAGTATGAAAAAAGATAAAATTAATATTAAAATAGGCACTGTAGAGTTTATCATTAAGGCATTTGTAGAACTTGTCATGGTTAGAGCTATATACAAAAATGTATTATATGCGGTTATTCCTAAGGTGGCTAACACTAATAAAAGAAGATAGTTTTGTTTAAATACTTTATAAATATTTTTAAAACGGATTATTAAAATGGGGGATACGATTAATAAAACAAATAACCATCTAAAAAATGCCATTTCAAAAGGGCTAATATCATCTTTTATAAATCTTCCAAGTACAAAATTACCTGCCCAAAAAAGAACACATAGTGTTAAAAATATATATGTTCTCATTTGATTCCTCTATGGATAGTATTAGATTTTTTTATCAAGTCTTTGTGCAAGTTGGTGTACTGCCATAGCATAATAAGCACTATGGTTATATCGTGTAATTACATAAAAGTTTTTAGCAGCATACCATAATTCATCATAAGATTTTTTACTAAGTTTGATAAGTCTTACTTTGTCAAAATAGTTCCATCTTCCATGTTTTGGTTTAATTCCTGCTAGCTCTTTTCGATGATATTTTGTATTGTATCCTGTTTTATATTTTTGAAATCTTTTCCCGTCATAAGATACACGAGTAGCTACTTCCTCACCTTTTCTCCATCCATTTTCTTTTAAATAGTTTGCAATACTAGCAATAGTATCATGAGGATGTTGTAAGCTTACTTTTCCATCTTTGTTAAAGTCTATTCCGTAAGCTTCGTAACTGCTAGGCATAAATTGTCCAAGCCCAATTGCCCCTGCATAGGAACCTTTAATGTTTTTTGGATTGAATTTCTGTTTATATGATAATTGTATAAATTTTACAAGTTCTTTAGTGAAAAATTTACTTCTTCTATTTTCTTCAAATGCTAAAGTTGCTAGTGTATCAAAAACAGGATATTTCCCTACATTCCCACCATATACACTTTCTATCCCTATGATAGCTGCAATATACTCTGATGGAATTCCATATTCTTTTTCCACTTCTTTAAAAATTGAACGATATTTATTCAGAAAAGATTTTCCTTGTTGGATTCGTTTGTCTGTTACTTTGTATTTAACATAACGATCCCATGCCCCGTGAACTGGATAGTTTCTCTTTTCTGTTTTTGTTGCTTTTCTTTTCCTTTTGGAAAATATGCGTAAAGGAGTTTTTTGTACCTTAACATCAGAAAATAACTTTTGTAGATATGATCTTTTGTAGTTATATTTTGTTTCCATCATATTTATAAAGTTTATTGTTTTTACATTTTTATTATAGTCTTTAGCTTGCGCAGCGATAATAAAAATGAATAATATAATAATTGTTTTCATAAGATAAATTATATCAGATTAATCTATAAAGTCTTTGAGATTAGCTATCTCTGGATATTTACCGGATTTTTCTCTTATTAACATAGTAAGACGATCATTTGTGTATGCGACATCAAAAAGCTCTAATGCTTTTATAAGGTCACCAAGTTTATTAAAGCCATGATTGATAGGCGAAAAAGAAGAGTTTTGTTTAATATAAAGTCCTATATCTTTAACGTCACTCCAGTCATTGTCTTCATTTGTTTGATGTACAGCATTTAAAATAAATTTTTTAAGTTTATTGTCTTTTTTTATATCATATGTTTTACCACGGTAACCAGCTGTAGAAGAATATTCATATTGTAAATTATTTTCAGTCTCATCGTTTTCTTCAATTTTAGATGTTTTTACTTTAGAGGAAAGATTTTCTACATAAATAAATTGAGAACAAGCATTTGTAAATGCACTAGGTGTTTTTGATTCTCCATACCCATAAACGGTAATACCATTTGCTAAAATTCGAGTGACAATTGGTGTAAAATCACTATCACTTGTTACTAAAGCAACACCAGCTAATTCTTGCGTGTATAATAGATCCATTATATCAATTATCATTGCAATATCTGTTGCATTTTTACCCTGAGTGTAAGAAAATTGTTGAATGGGTTGAATATTATACTGTTGTAATAATCTCTCCCAACCAATTAGTTTTTTATCTTTCCAGTTTCCATAAGCACGACGAATATTTACTGTTCCATATTTGGAGATGTCATTAAAAATATCTTCTGCATATTTGTAGCTTACATTATCGCAGTCAATTAAGATTGAAATATTATGTTGTTTATTTTTCATTTGATTCTTTCTCTTTTTTATCAGTATACTTAAAACTTAAAAAGTTTTTTTAATATCTCATTATCATGTTCTTTTGCAACTTTAAGTTCCATAATAACTTTACCAAGCGCAATTCGTGTTTCTTTATCTGAAAGATCAGGTGAATTTTTACGTATCTCTTGAATATGTTTTTTTGTTTTTTCAATTATTTTGTTTTTTTCATCCATCTTTTACCTCATATTATGGGGATTGTAACATAAGGAATAATCATTGTCAATTTGTGCAATTTTTGATTGATAATAATGAAATTAAAAATACACGATGGTAGTATTTAACGATATATTAATTAATTCATTAGTTGAAAAATGATAAAATAATGGTTATATTAGAATGTATAATAGTATAGAATATATATTTATGAAAAGGTACTAAGCTAAATGTTTAAAAAGTTTTTTAAAAAAGAGTTTAACGATGATAATTTTATGCATGAATTACTCCATCAAATGCCGAAAGAAAGTTGGCTTGAAGAAGCATTAGAAAGTGGCTTGATTGATATAAATAAGCAAGATAAAAAAAATAATACCTATTTAATGCTTACTCTTAAACAATCATCTTATAAATCTGCTTTATGGCTAATCGACAATGGTGCAGACCCTACTATTCAAGATAACGAACATAAAACTGCTATTGATATAGCAATACAAAAAAATAAAATTATAGTTGTTGAACAGTTATTAAAACTAAAAAAATTAGATATTGATCAAAAAGATGGATATGGAAGAAGTTTACTTCAAAATATAATAGTATCAGGTAATCATACTATGGCAAAAGCCCTTATTAAGGGTGGTGCAAATATTAACACTTTAGATAATAAAGGGAAACATATTTTATATGATGCATTATCATATGGTGATCCAGTATTTGTAAGACATTTACTTACTTATGATGGAATTGAGCTTAATGATATAGATAAAGATGGTAATACATTGATGCAACATCCTCAAATAGAACAAGATGATACTTTAGCAAAAGATTTACTTGTTGCTGGAGCAGATCCTACTATTTTAAATTCTAAGGGAGAATCATATCTCTATAAAACAGCATTAAGAGGTAGTGAAGCTGATGATATTCTTGATATAGCACTAGGACATGGTGCGAATGTTAATGCTAGAACAACTACAGATAATTCAATTATGATGGAGCTTGTATTAAGAGCATCGGAAGTATCTGAAAAAAATAAAAAATATAGAAAAGATTTGCTAAATATTGTAAGTAAAATGCTAGAACATAATGGTGAAATCAATGCGTTGGACTCTAAAAAGGAAACAGGGTTATTTAATGCAATTAAAATTAGAGATGTTAAACTGATTCAGTTTTTATTACATGCAGGGGTTGACACAAATATTCAAAATACTCAAGGTGAAACTGTTTTAGAGCTTTTAGTTTATACTGGAATGGAACATTCCGAAATTATTAAACTACTTTTAAATCATGGAATAAATCCAAAGTTAAAAAATAAAAAAGGTCAAACTATCTATGGAGTATTAACAAATTTAATTCTTCATAAAGAAGATAACTTAACTTTAGAGGATCAAACACTTTTACCTTTATTTGATCAAGATGCTTTATATATAAATGTTGTTCAGTTATTACTCGAATCAGAAAAAATACCTAAAGGGAAAAAGTTTCTATTTGAGGACTTACTTGACTCTGTAGGTAATCCATTGTTTTTTAAACCATTAATGAATGATAATTTTGCATTATTTAGTTTATATACAAAATATGAAATTAATATCCATCAATTAAATAAACAAAAATATAATATCTTTTTTGCTTATGTACTAAGAGTGTTTGAAGATAATAATGATACATCATCAAGATGTAAAAATTTTAAAAATAATATTAGTAGTTTGATAAGTAGAAAAATTGATAAAGATTTTAAAGACTCTTTAGGATGGACAATATTACATAAAGTAGTTGCTACAGAATGTAATATTAAGTTATTTAAAATTTTAACATCAGTAGTAAAATTTGATTATAACATGGCAGATAACTTAGGAAGAACGGTAATTCATAATGCAGTGTGGCAAGATAATATTGATGTAATTAAAACAATAAATGTAATCGCACCTGGAATTATAAATGTAGAAGATATCTATGGTATTACACCTATTTATTATGCATCATTATTAGGTAATAAAAAATTGGTGATACAGTTTTTTGATTTAGGGGCTACTATTACTACTAAAAGTCAATTGGATGCAAAAGCTATTAAAAAGTTTAAACCAATGTTAAAAAATCTTCCAAAATTAAAATTAGAACTTGAGGATGTTGCATTAGGAAATAGAATGGATTCTTTGATTCTAGAAGTTCTTTCAAAGTTTCAAGCAAAATAAAAGACTTAAACTACTCAAAAATCTATTTTACAGGGATATCTAGAAATTAGTTTCCCTAAACTATACAAACCAAAATCATTGATAGTCCATTAGTTTTCGCACAGAGTTTCAAATTATATTTCCTTAGGTACAGTAATAAAAATTATTTTTATTTAATGAATATTTATTCATCCTTATATATCTATTTACATAAGTGAAGTAAAGAAATTATTTTAATAAAGTTATGATAGAATAAATTAAAATTAAAAAAGGTAAGGTATGCATACTAATTACGATGTTAATAGATTAATTAAATATATTAAAGCCATACCTATTGCAATTGCTCTTATCTTTTCAATAATTACGACTTATCTTGTAGTAAGTAATAGTATTGATAAACATGAAGAAAATATTAATAATATACAATCTAGATTTATAATAGAACAAAAAACTCTTATAAAAAAAGAAGTTTTAAGAACAGTAAAACAAATTACATATCAAAAAAATCAAGCAGAAACAACGTTAAAAAAAGATATAAAAACACGAGTTCTTTCTATTTCTAAAATAATTGATAATTTATACATCAATAATCAAGAAAAAAGTAAAAAAGAGATAATTAAAATTATAAAAGACGCAATCCGTACAATACGATTTAATGATGGAAGAGGCTATTTTTTTATTTATTCTATGGATGGAACAAATATTTTATATCCTACCTCACCAGAGTTAGAAGGTAAAAATATGTGGAATAAAAAAGATTCCAAAGGTGGTTATAGTATCAGAATCCTTTCTAATATTGCAAGAAATAAAGGTGAAGGTTTTTCAAACTGGTATTGGTATAAACCAAATAAAGATAATACTTTAGTAAAAAAAATGCATAGAAAGATTGGCTATATAAAATATATAAAAGAACTAGATTGGTTTGTTGGGACAGGTGAATATATAGAAGATTTTGAAAATAAAATTAAAACAGATTTACTTCATGAAATACAGCAAATAAGATATGGAAAGAATGGATTTATTTTTATACATCAGTATGATGGACTTACTCTAACACATATAATGAAAGATAAAATTGGTAAAAATTATTTAAGTTTTCAAAATATTGATGGTGAGTATCCTTTACAAAATATAATTAAAGTTGCAAAAAAAGGGGAAGGTTATCTCGAATATAAAGGTGAGATAAATCCTTTAACTTCTGAACAGAATACGAAATTATCTTATATTTATGGATATGATGATTGGCAATGGCAAATTGGTGCAGGGATATATTTAAATGATATAGATCAAATACTGTTGGACAAAGAGGTTGAGTTTAAAGAAAAATTATATAAATCAATTATTAGTATTTTGATTTCTAGTGTAATATTAACTTTAATTCTAATTTATGTAATGTTAAAATTACTTACAATGATTGAAAAAGAATTTGCAAAATATGAAAAGTCTCTTAGTGCACAAGTCTTGGAAAATCATAAAAAAGATAAATTATTAACAGAACAATCAAAACTAGCGGCTATGGGTGAGATGATTGCAAATATTGCTCATCAATGGAGACAACCTTTGTCTGTAATTTCAACTGCAGCTACAGGTATGAAAATGCAAAAAGAATATGGTTGTTTACCTGATCATGTATTTAACAATACATGTGATGCTATAAATAATAATGCACAGTTTTTATCCAAAACTATAGATGATTTTAAAAATTTTATACAAGGTGACCAGACTAAAAAATTTTTTAGTCTTACTCATACCGTATCAAGTTTTTTAAATCTTATAGATAGTTCTATAAAAACACATAATATAGAAGTAGTAACTGATTTACAAAAAGATATAGTGGTAAATGGTTTAGAAAATGAATTAATACAATGTATTATGAATCTTTTCAATAACTCAAAAGATGCGCTTGAAGAAAATCGAAAAGAAAACCGAAAAGTTTTTATTAAAACATATACAAAAAAAGAAAATGTAATAATTGAGTTAAGAGATAATGCAGGTGGTATAGAGGATAATATTATAAATAAAATATTTGAACCATATTTTACAACAAAACATAAGTCACAAGGTACAGGACTAGGACTACATATGACATATAATCTAATTGTTGATGGTATGAATGGTAGTATAATGGTAGAAAATGATAAAGAATTCTCTGGTGCTTTATTTACAATTACATTACCTTTAAAATAGGAAATAAATGAAAAAAACGATAGTAGTTACAGGTGGTGGGACAGGTGGACACTTAAGTGTTGCACGTTCTTTTATAGATGAGTTTTCAGAAAGAGGATACCATGTTATTTTCATAGGTTCTCAAAAAGGACAAGACAAACAATGGTTTGAAAACTATCCTAACCTTTATAAGAGTTATTTCTTAGATACAAAAGGTGTTGTAAATCAAAAATTCTTAGGGAAGTTTATCTCAATATTTATGATTTTAAAGGCAGTTTTAAAATCACGTAAAATCATTAATGATAATAATGTATCTAAGGTTATTAGTGTGGGTGGTTTTAGTGCAGCGGCTGCAAGTTTTGCAGCAATTCTTACAAAAACAGACTTTTATATACATGAGCAAAATTCAGTTGTAGGACGTCTAAATAAGTTGACTTCTAAATATGCGAAAGAAGTATTTTCTTCTTATTTAGAAACATCCAAAGTAAAAGATTATCCAATTGGTGAAAAGTTTTTTGAGTATTCAAGGGTACGAAAAGAAGTTAAAACAATTATATTTCTAGGCGGTAGTCAAGGTGCTCGTGCTATAAATGACTTTGCTTTAAAGGTTGCTCCAAAACTTAAAGAGATGAATATAAACATCATACATCAAACTGGAAAAAATGATTTTGAGATAATTCAAAAAAAATATAAAGAAATAGGTGTAGAAGTAGATGTATTTGATTTTTCTAATGAATTATTAGAAAAAATGAATCAAGCAGATTTTTCAGTAAGTCGTGCAGGTGCTTCTACTTTATGGGAGTTAGTAGCATTGGGAATACCAACTTTTTTTATTCCATATCCATATGCAGCTGCAAATCATCAATATCATAATGCAAAATATCTACTTGAAAATGATTTATGCTTTTTACAATCTGAGGATGAATTAGATGAAAATTACTTTTTTTCTTGTTTAGATACAAATATAGAAAAGAAGAGTCAAACACTTCTAAATACAATTCAAAAAAATGCTGTAAAAAATATAGTTGATATTATTAAATAATGTGTGGTATTGTAGGAACAAATTTTAATCCAAATTTAGATTTTTTAAAAGTTACAAATATTATGAAAAGTAGAGGTCCAGATAATACATCAGTTCTTTTACATGAAAATAATTTCTTTGGTCATACTCGACTTAGTATTGTAGATTTAGATGAAGAAGCAAATCAACCAATGCTTTTTGATGATATACTGATTGTATTTAACGGTGAGATATATAATTATGATGAACTTAATATATCTGAAAATTTAAAATGTAAAACGTCTAGTGATACGGAAGTTTTAATACGTTTGTATCAAAAATATGATGTAGACTTTTTACATCTTTTAAATGGTGCATTTAGTTTTTGTATATATGATAAAAAAAGAGATCGATTTTTTTGTGCAAGAGATAGATATGGTAAAAAACCATTTTATTTTTATGTAAAAGACAATAAATTTATTTTTTCAAGTATGATAAAACCAATTATTTCTTTACTTGGATTTACTCCAAAATTAAATAAAGTAGCATTATCTCAGTATTTGCAGTATTTTGTTCCACTTGCTCCGAATACTTTTTATACAGATATCAATAAACTTGATAGTGCTAGTTATTTACTCTATGAAAAAAATACAATCAGTATTAAAAAATATTATAAAATTAAAACATATAAAAAAATAGATGATGAAAATACCGCTTTAAAAGATATTGAAGATATTTTATATAGTAGCGTCGAAGAGCGTCTTAAATGTGATGTAGAGGTTGGAACACTTTTAAGTGGAGGGATAGACAGTAGCTTGATAAGTACAATCTATTCTCAAATTACTAATCATCAGATTAATACATTTAGTGTAGGTTATAAAACGCATACAAAATATAGTGAACTCCCTTTTGCACAAATAGTAGCAAATAATATTAATAGTAACCACACAGCGTTAGAAATAGGACAAAAAGAGTATATAGACTCATTAGAAGATGTATTTGAAAATCTTGAAGAACCACATGCTGACCCAGCAGCAATACCATTTTATTTATTAACGAAAGAGATAAATAAACAAGGTATTAAAACAGTTTTAAGTGGAGAAGGGAGTGATGAGCTTTTTTTAGGATATGATAATTATGCTAAGTTTTTAAAATATTATGAGTTTTCTAATAGTTTAGATGATAAACAAACATCATTTTTAAATGAAATTATCTCCTCTTTAGGTGGAAATAAAGAGGCTGAATATTTAAGACGTGTTGTCAAAAAAGAAAATATATACAATAGTTTTGGAGAAATATATACTTCTAGTCAAAGAAAAAAGTTACTTAATAAAGTAGCAAACTTTAAATCAGAATCACCAAAAAAAGACCCTGTTGATTGGATGAGTTATATCGATACCAAAATATGGTTGGGTGAAGCACTTTTAAGTAAAGTTGATAAAATGTCTATGGCAAATTCTGTAGAAACAAGAAATCCCTTTTTAGATTTTAGACTTGTTGATACTGCATTTAGTATAAATAGTAGTTTAAAAGTAGGTGATACGAATAAATATTTATTAAAAAAAATTGCTTCTAAATATATTCCTGCTGAGATAATAAATAGACAAAAAAAAGGTTTTAATAGTCCTTTTAATGAATGGCTTTTTGCTGAGTATGGCGATAAACTATTAGAAGAGATAAAAAGAACAAATAAAATGACTGGCTTATTGAATGATGACTATATTAAATTTATATATGAAAATGCAAAACAAAATAAACTGAAACAACATTTTTATGCTCTTTGGCATTTTTGCATATGGTATAATAAGACCTATTTATAAGAATAAAACTGTCACAATTTGGAGTACTATGAATACTGAACCTACATTAGAGCAAATAGATGATTATAATGGAAATGAATCTCCAAAAAAAAGAAAAACAGTAAGATTGATTGTTTTATTTTTAATAGTTGTTGGAATTGCATACTCAATTACAAAATACTATAATTTACAAGAAAGTGACTATATAGGCACAAAAGAGAATCCCGGAATAAATATACCAAAATTATAAGAAGAAATGATTATTAAGGTGCCTATTTCTACAAAAAGTTACCATTTTAATAACTTTTAATACATATTTCAATATTATAAAATTATGAATAGTATTAAAATCGCAATTAAAAATAAAACAAATTTAACGTTACAATTAGAAAAAAAATATGATGTAACATATTATGAAAAACAAACTTTTTTTTCAAAAGTATTATTAAAAAAGAATACAAATCCTGATATTTATTTCCATAAGGGATTTTTAAGTAGTGAGGCTGTTGGATTAATAGAAAGTGCTAAAATTGTTATTGTCTCTTCAAATAGTGTAAAAAAAGAGATAATTGATAAAGTATCAAATATTGACATAGAAAAGCTCCATGTTCAATATCCGTATTTCATAAATAAAATAGAATATGAAAAATCAATTAAAAAAGAATTTAAAAAAAAGAATAATATAAAAAAAGACTCAAAAATCTTGTTTTTTAGAGGGAAAGATTTATCTAAAAATGGATTAGATACTGTTTTTGATGTTATATCGAGAATGTATAAAGATAATTTTACTCTTATTATTGAGTCCAGCACAAAACAAATTATGCCTTTAAAACTGCAAATGGAAAGATCTGAAGTAAAATTTAATTATATATTATTAGAAGATTATGAAAATCTCGATGAACTATTTATAGCTGCTGATATTTTTATACTACCTACACAGCAAAAATATTTTTCATTAGATGTTTTAAAGGCTATGTATTATAGAAACGCAGTGTTTTTAATGGAAAGTAATCATGCCTCAGAAATTATAGACACTTTCTCTTTAATTCAAAGTGGTGAAGATAGAAGTGTTTCTTTTAAAGTAGATTCTTTACTAATTAATAAAGACGAATTGAAAAAAATTCAAAAAGAAAATCAAGAAATTGCACGAAATCACTCACTAGAGAAAAATGTTGAAGAAATAGCTCAAATTATTACTGATTCTTTTGACATTTAATATGTATTTATATATAATACTCACAATTAGAAGTATTTAGTAGGGAAATATAGGCATTTATGTTTGTATTGGCATTTAATTTATTAAGTGTTTACGCTATCCGAACAGACTTTTAAAAAAATAAATTATTACAAGGGTTCTACAATGAACAAAATTTTAATCTTAATGGTTGCTATGGCAACTGCTGCTTTTGCATCTGATGCAAATGTTGCTAACGAAACTTTAAAAGCTTACTCAGTACTTGCTGCTGGTGTTGGTCTAGGTCTTGCTGCACTTGGTGGTGCTGTTGGTATGGGTAATACTGCTGCTGCAACTATTGCTGGTACAGCTAGAAATCCAGGTATGGGTGGAAAACTTATGACTACAATGTTCATTGCTTTAGCGATGATCGAAGCTCAAGTTATTTATACACTTGTTATTGCTTTAATTGCATTATATGCAAACCCATTTTTAGGGTAATCAATACAATTGATTAAAAAAGCCAAGCATTTATGCTTGGCTTTTTTTTTGCCTAAGGAAAAATATGAATCAAAAAGATATTCTAAAATTAAAGACTCTAAATATACTTTACGTAGAGGATGATAAAGAGATACAAGAAAACTTTGGAAAGATACTAAAAAAAGTTTTCGCAAGCATTATAGTAGCTTCTAATGGACAAGAGGGTTTAGATTTATTTAAAGAAAATAAAGACAATATTGACTTTATTATATCAGATATTAAAATGCCTATTATGGATGGGTTGGAAATGTTTCAACAAATTAAAAATTTAGGTGAAAATATCCCTTGTATTATTACAACAGCACATGGTGAATACGATTATTTTATGCAAGCCAATGAGATTGGAGTATATAGATATATTCAAAAACCACTTGATATAAATGAATTATTCGAAGCGGTTAATGATTATTTAGATGGACGAGAAGTTAAAAAAATAGATTTATAAGTTCTAACATCTCTTTTGGATCAGTAATATGATTAACCTTATCTCTAAAGTTATTTGCCCCATCATATCCTTTAGAATATGTATGAAGATGTTTTCTAAACATAACTACTCCATAGTCATTATAATGAGCTACCATCTTAGTTAAATGTTCAATAATAATCTCTTTTTTTAACTCATTTGAAATTTCATCATTTTCAGATGCAATTTGGTGAAATACCCATGGTTTACCAATAGCACCTCTACCGATCATAATTCCATCTGCTTTAGTATGTTCTAATACATATTTTGCTTTTGCAAGATCTGTGATATCACCATTTGCAATTACTGGAATACTTACTGTTTGTTTAATAGCTGCAATGGCATCATAATCAACAGCAGCTTTATATGCACCTTTTTTTGTTCTACCATGAACAGCAATAAAATCAATACCACAATCTTCAATTGCTTTAGCAATATCAACAGGTATTTTTTCATCTACACCTATTCTTACTTTACATGTTGTGTATTGTTTATTTGAGTATTTTTTAATAGTTCTAAGCATCTCTTGTAATCGAGGTAAATCACCTAAAAGATTCGAACCACTTCCATGGTTAAATACTTTAGGTGCAGGACAACCACAGTTTAGATCAATACCCGCAATTCCATCAATAGCATTTATTTTTTCTATTGCTGCGATTAGTATTTCTGTTTTATTACCTGCAAGTTGTATAAAGAAAGGGTCTTCATTTGGTGATTTCTCTAGCATTTTTATAGTTTTTTCACTATTGTATGCTAGAGCATTTGAGCTAATCATCTCACTAACAGTATAATCAACACCAAAATTTTTTACAACAGATCTAAAAGGTAGATCTGTATATCCTGCAAGTGGAGCTAATGCTATTACAGGTTTTGAAAAGTCTATAAGTTTATTCATATATTATTTAGTTTATTTATAACTTAATGCGTCTACTGAGTATATGTGTTTTCCAGCATCTTTTAAATCAACTAAAGCTTTAAATGCTACATATTCATTCGTTGCACTGTTCACTAAGATATCTCTCATCTCATCAACCATTTCAAATTCTGCTAAAACATATAAATATGCAGTAGTGTATTCTTCTTTTTCTTGAATTAAATCTTCAAATAACTTAATTAATTGGTCAGGTGACATAGATTTTTTATAATCTTTAATAATTTCGATTAATTCTTCATTTGACAGTTTAACTTTTTTTAGAACTGTTAAAATAAGATCATTTGTCATTGCAAATTCAGGATTCTCTGTACAATCTTTTTTTAATAATGCTTTTGCCATAGTATTATCAAATGTTAACTCAGTAATTACTTTTTTAATAGATGTCATAGATTTTGATTCTACTACTTTTAAAAATGCATATTTAATAATTTCTTGAGTATATTTCTCTGGACTTTTAACTACTTCTAAGGCATAGTTATCATCTAAAGTTATTCTATTTTTAGTATTATCAACCATTAATGGATTGTTATCGTCTAATTTTAACTCTTTGCTAGGGATATATTTTCCAGATTTAATTACAAATGTTTGATCTACTGTTTTTGATATATCTGAATTCTCTACACTGAAATCACTATCTACAGCATTAATCTCTAATTGTTTAATAATTGCAGCAATTTCTTGAATATTTTTATTTTTAAAAGTTTCAGTCGCTGTTTCGTTTAGTAACCTTTTATTAATAAGTGAAATTACAGATTGTGAATCTTTTGTTACTGCTTTAAGGCTAAAATAGTTTTTTAAACCATAGAACATAATATGGATTACTGTTAATATAAGTAAAACAAGCATAGGTAAAGCAACCCATACTGCAATTGGTAGCATTATTGTAAATTCTGCAACTTGAATTTTAAAATCACCTGGTGCAATACTAAATGTATACCCACATACAGCAATTGCCAATAGCAATGAACCTATAATATATTTTTTTAATCCCATATTTTAATCCTTATAACTTTAGTTATTGTTGTTTTCGTGAATCTCTCTACAATCAGTACAAAATTTAGCAAATGGTTTTGCTTTTAATCGTCCAATTGCAATTTGCTCATCACACATCTCACAAACTCCATAAGTACCATTTTTAATACTTTCTAAAGCTTCTTTGATCTCTTTTAGCTCTTGTTTTTGTTGAGTTATTATGAGACCTGATGTGAAGCTATCACTACTAGCTTCTGCAAAATCTAACTCATCTTTACAATCTAAATTATTAAGCTTTGAAATATTATCAATGCCATCAGTAATATTACTTTCTATTGTAATTTGTCTTTGGTGTAACATAGTTTCTAATTCTTCGATTTGTTTACTTGAAGCCAATTTTTATTCCTATTTTTATAATAGGAGGAGTATATCTAGTTTTAACTAAATTATTTATGATAAGGATGGTTATTTAATATACATAAAGATCTGAATATTTGCTCACACAAAACTATATTTGCAATTTTGTGTGCATAAGTTAATTCGCTTAATGAGATACATTTGTCACATTTAGATAAAAAAGATCGATCAAAACCGTATGCCCCACCTATAAAAAAGTTAATTGTAATTTTGTCTTCTAATAACTTACTAAATTTAAAACTATCAAGTTTTTGACCTAATACATCTAAGGCTATGTTATAACCAGTAGATAATTTAGGTTCATAAAGCTCATTATATGCTTGTTGAGATTCTTTTTCACCTAGTGTTTGAGCTTTGGAAATTTGTTTATTAAACAAGCTGTGTACTTCTACTTTTGCCCATCTACTAGACATCTTTATAAATTCTTGTACAAGTGGTTCAAAATTGTCATTTGATTTTTTAACTATTTGATATATATTTATTTTACAGTTAATAATATAATCCTTAATTTTTTTTAGATATTATACCAAATTACTTTAAAAGGAATAGTTATAGAAAAAGATACAATTACTAGTATTTCAATTGGCGGTTTTGATGGTATGCATTTAGCACATCAACAGTTATTTGATAAGTTAGATGAAAATGGCGGTATCATTGTTATACAAACTAATTATGCAAATATTACACCTTTTAGATATCGAAAAAAGCATACCAAATATCCAATATATTTTTATCCATTAGAAAATATAAAACACCTTAGTGGAAAACAATTTATCAAACTACTCAAAGAGGAATTTCCAAATTTAAAAAAAATAGTAGTTGGTTATGATTTTCATTTTGGAAATCAAGCTGCTTACAATAGTGAGAATTTGACAGAACTCTTTGATGGAAAAGTTGAAATTGTAGATGAATATAAGATAGATAATATAGCAGTACACTCTCGTATCATACGATCATATTTAAGAGATGGAAATATAAAAACTGCCAACAATTTATTGGGTTATAATTATCAGTTAACTGGCCTTGCTATTAAAGGACAAGGACTTGGTAAAAAACAATTTGTTGCTACTATTAACATAAATGTTACTGACTTCTTAATACCTCAAGAGGGTATATATGTTACTAAAACACAATTAAATGAAACTGTTTATAATTCAGTTACTTTCATTGGCCATAGAGTTACAACTGACGGAAAATTTGCTGTCGAAACTCATATATTAGACAACGAATTTAATCAAGATGTTCCAAAAAATATAAGTGTAGAATTTCTTGAAAAAGTCAGAGACAATAAGAAGTTTGAAAAGTTTGAAGATTTGAAAAATCAAATAAATGATGATATTAAATATTGTTTATTATGGTTTAAAGGGAAATAATGAAAAATGTAATTCAATTTATAGAATCAAAAAATGTAGAAAAACTTGATATTTATACACATCTTAAATGTAATGTAGAAGAAGTGAAAATTTTACAATATTTAACAAAACAATATATTTTAGCTATTGACAATTTATTGGTTATTGATGTTTTATCAGAATTTTATGATTTGAAAATATACGAGCACTTAAATAAAATACATGTTTTAAAAAACCTTTTAGAGTTAGGTTGGATTGTACAAAGTAATTTTTCTCCTACTAAAATAAGTGAACTTTCTCAACTTGAGTTAATAAATACACCGATAAAATTAAGTAGTTCATTTTTAAAGTTATTAGAAGTAGGATCACTAGATTTAATCTTACCAGAAGTAAAAGAATATAGTGATCACTTAGAATATTTACAAGACCAGTTTTTTAAAATAGATTTAGCTCAACAGTTAAATATTATTAAACATAATTTTGATGAAAACTCTCCAAATGCAAATAGATTAAGAAGTAAACTTTTATTACTTGAAAATAGAATTAAAGAAAGAGTTGAAACTACAACAACAACAATTATGCTGGAAGATTTTTTTAAAGAGAATGAACTTAATGATCAAGAGCAAATGATATTTCTTGCTCTCTTAAAAGAAGAGTATGGAGGAAGTGATGAATCAATTAGAGATATGAATTCATTAATTGCATTAGTTTCTTCTGATGATTATGAAAAAATAAAATATAGAAGTCTGTTAGAAGAGAGTGCCAATTTAATTTCCAATAATTTGATTGACTATGATGAGATGCTTACACCTTTTGGTGGTATAAATAGAAATTTTTATATACCAGAGCAAATTTTGTATAAGATATCTCATCCTATTAAAAAACAAACAAGACAAAGAAAAATAAAATTAGATATGTTGATATCAGAACAAGAGATGTTTGAACTCATTGAACCAAAAAAATCAATGGATGATGTTGTATTAAATGAAAAAACAAAAAAAACTCTTGATTCATTATTACTGCAAGTTGATAAAAAAGTTGTAGATAGATTAAAAAAATGGGGTATCAAAGATAAGAAAAAAGGAATTGATGCACGTATTATATTTTATGGTGCAGCAGGTACTGGAAAAACAATTACAGCGTTAGCTTTAGCAAAATCACTAAAACGTCAAGTGTTAAGTTTTGATTGTAGTAAAATATTATCAATGTATGTCGGAGAGAGTGAAAAAAATGTTAGAAAGATTTTTGATGAATATAAAGATCTTTGTATTAAAACAAAATCACAACCAATTTTGTTATTAAATGAAGCAGATCAGTTTTTAAGTAATAGAGTTAGTGGTCAAATCAGTGGTAGTGATAAAATGCATAATCAAATGCAAAATATTTTTCTTGAGCAGATTGAAAACTTTGATGGTATTTTAATTGCAACTACAAATTTACTTGACAGTATTGACAAGGCATTTTCACGAAGATTTAATTATAAAATAGAGTTTTTAAAACCAGATGAAAATCAAAGAAAACTTTTATGGAAAAAATTATTACCAGAAGCTTTACCGTTTGATGATAATTTCGATATTGATAAACTAACAATTGCAAAATTAACTGGTGGACAAATTGAATTAGTTATTAAAAATACAGCTTATAAGTTAGCCATTGAGGACACACCATCGTTTAAAACTGAAGACTTTATTGAAGAAATTGATAAAGAAGAAAAAAGTATGTTTGATAAAGATAAAAAAATGGGATTTTTTTCGTAATAGAAATGTAATATTTCTAAGATATTTCGAGCAAGATTATGCTCGAGATATATTGTTTGTTACAGTCCTGTAACGTTTTCTGCTTGAGGACCTTTTTGACCTTCACCAACTTCGTAAGTCACTTTTTGACCTTCGTTTAAAGTTGCTCTATCATAACTATTTGCTGCATTAATTTGTCTGAAGTGTACGAATACATCTTTTCCACCATTTTCTTGCTCGATAAAACCATAACCTTTTTCACTGTTGAACCATTTAACTGTTCCGTTTACTAAATCTGCCATGCAAATTCCTTTTTGTTTGAATACACCTTACGTATAAGGTGGTTGAAAATCTAATATAAAGTTGTCTTTTATTCGAAGTATTATTAAAATAAAACAAATATTAAGATGTAACTAGAATCATCTTTCGTTAGTATTAGTATATCAAAATTTTTCTTGGATTACTCTGTATAAAATTATAATATTAATAAAATTAATTATATTAATTTAAGGGAGGGGATAAATGTTACAAATTTAAACACTTATAGGCTTAATATATTAACTAATACCAGTGAGTGTGTAAAAAAGTAACTTGTTTAGTCTTCTGTTCTTGAGTTCTTTTCTTCAATTCCACTCAATCCAAATCTTCTAGACAGTTCCTGTTTAATTCTATCTGGTGAAACATTTTTAGAAGCAAGGGCTACTAAACAATGGTACATTAAATCCGCACCTTCATAGATAACTTCTTCTATGTCATTATCTTTCACTGCAAATGTAAACTCTCCCGCTTCTTCTACAATTTTTTTAAGCATTGAATTTTCTTTACCTTGTAATAATTTTGCAGTGTAAGACTTTTGTGGATTGTCATTCTTTTTATCTTGAATAGTATGATATAAAGTATCAATTACCCCATAAGCTGATGTTGTATCAATCTCAACTTCACTTGCGATTGTATCTGTTTTTAAATCAGTAAAAAAACAACTTTTTCGCCCAGTGTGACAAGCAACACCATTTTGAATGATTTTTAAAAGTAAAGTATCATTATCACAATCTATATTGATAGATTGTACTTCTTGAGTATGATTTGAACTTTCACCTTTTTTCCAAATTCTTTGTTTACTTCTACTAAAATAGTGCGCAAAATTTGTTGTAAGTGTTAATTCTAATGCTTCTTTATTCATGTAAGCTAACATCAAAACTTCATTTGTTTCATGGTCTTGAGTGATTACAGGTATAAGTCCATCTTGTTTATCGAAGTCTACTTTATTAATTATGTTATTCATATGAGTTACCTTTAAAATTTTTGAGTATATTCAAGTCCAAAACCAGTAACTTCATTTTCATCATCTATTGTAATGTCTGGTGTTAGATCAAGTTCTGGAGTAGTTTGATTTTGTTCTTTATTTAATGGTTGTATATCCATTGGTATGTTAATTGTATTATTATTTTCTATGAATTGTTGATTCATAAGTTGTATTTGTGCTAATGATAGTTTTTCTTCTAGAGAGATGATAGTATTTTGTAATTGTTGATTTTGTGTTTCTAAACTATTGATTTTATTTTTTAATTGAATTGTATTATTTTTACTATCACTATTATCTTCTAATAATGTAGATGTTATATTTTGGTAGTCCGCCAATTGAATATATACCATTCCAAGAGCTAAAACAAGTGTAAAGATGATTATATATTT
>Ga0209707_1000344_pt1 | contig 28830 bp, 26 predicted proteins | sample EN4Hudsemesocosm_FD_184630 | JGI IMG/M metagenome (GOLD analysis project Ga0209707, IMG submission 184630) | Methane-oxidizing microbial communities from mesocosms in the Hudson Canyon - EN4B Hudson Canyon (SPAdes) (version 2) | ecosystem: Environmental > Aquatic > Marine > Cold seeps | place... | reverse complement strand
ATGCCGCCATAGTCTGTTTTGCACCACTAATACACACAATCGTTTCTTTTGCTTCACCATAAATTCGGTAAGGCACAATAAAGCGTTCGAGCTTAAGCTCATTTTTAACAATTTTCATTAATTAATATCGGTTATTTCAGGTTGTTTTAACAAAGCCATGATTAAATCTGGAGAAAGTAGGGGGTGTTTAGAATATTCAATTTTAAAGAAAATAGCTAGTAATAGCTGTCTACTCCGAGGAATGAATTACAAATTCAAAGTTGACTTATTAATGCATCTCTATCCACTATAGATTTATCACCAAACCATATTGACCATATTGTTTTGGCAAACAATTCGTTTTTAATAGCACATACTTTTTTTCCTTTAAATAAAGAAACAAGCGTACCATCAGCCAGCCAGCGAATAATAAAGCTATCATTTTGCTTAACATCTTTATATATTGCTGCAATAAATTCTGTGACTTGTGGCTGAATTTCTATAAATTCATTTTCAGTCGTATTTAACTGTATCCCTTCAATTAAGGATTTTTGGATTTTATCAGAACTTAAATCTCGCATAAAAACCATTGATATTTGTTTTGCACCAGCAGACTGCATTATATTTTTATAAATATTGTCATCTAAAACTGTTGGTTTTTTCTCTACATAATGAGCCATGGAATAAATATCCAGGAAATATTTCTTACGTATAGTCGACCCAGTTAAAATTAGCGCAAGATCCTCTTTATCATGAACAAAGTTTATATTTTTTGAAAAATCACTATCAGATTCAGCTGCATGGCTAACTGATATCAAGCAAAAACAAAAAACAATAGCTTTTAATATACTTACCCTATGACTTTGCATGAAGTTTTTTTACCATAATTTATTAGGATAACTTAAAGGGACCTCTGTTCAAGTCATTAAACAGAAACAACTAAAAATGATTTTATTACTTATAACTCTCCATTGTAGCAAGTTTTTTATGGTTTTTTTTAAAATAACTGATTTCCTCATCCATAATGAACTTGAGAACAAAAAAACTTGTTGCCATACAATCTAACAAAAATTTGTCATTTAATACCTACACTGTATGAGTAGGCTACCTATTGATAGCTTTAAATCTTGAAAGTTCCCTTTTTAATAAAAGCAGGTCATCATTCACAGTTCTTTTTTCATAACGCAATCGTGTATAAATTGTTGTTATTTTTATGACACTTTCAGATAAATCAGGGCGCTGTTTCTGGATTCGCAGACAAAAGCTCTTGGCAGTTTCCCCAGTTTCTCTATTGAATCCTGCCTTAGCCATTTTTTTACAAAACTGCTGATATAGCTTTGATTCTTCATCGATTCTTGGCGGAGTATTTCTTAAAATAAACCATGCTAATATAATCGTTATCAACCCGATACATGCAACAAGCCAATAGATTATTAATTTGATATCGAAAATACCCAGTGCTGATAGAAATTGACTTTGACTGTCTCTAGTATAATTAATAACCCAACGTTGCCAGCTATAATCGATATTACTCCACGTCTGTCTAGCTTGTTTAAGCCATGACATAGCTTTACCCGCATGAGTAAACATTGGTGAAAAATTAACATTGCCTGTAGCGATTTGCAAATCAATATTCACATCTTGCTCAATTCTTTCGGGGGCGATTGAAGCTGTCGGGTCAAACCGAACCCAGCCTTTATTTTTTAACCATACTTCTGCCCATGCATGAGCATTAGCCTGTCTAATTTCTAAAAATCCACCTACCTGATTCAGTTCCCCCCCCTGATAACCCCCAACAACTCTGGCTGGTACTTCTGCAACACGCATCAAATAGACAAATGCCGTGGCATAGTGACTACAAAAGCCATACTGCTTCTCAAATAAAAAAGTCTCGATCGGCCTGTTTCCCATTAACGGAGGTCTTAATGTGTAGTGAAAGTTTTCATTTCTAAAATGTTTTAAAACAGACTGAATAAAAACTTCGGCAGATTGATCAAAGCCATGAAGCTGCTTGACCAGTTGTTTGATTTTATTTGAGGGTTTTGTTGGAAGCTGTAAATTTTCCTTAAGTGCTTCCTTGCTTATATCACCCGTATTGTATTGAGCATACGAAATAAAGTTAAATTCAGCCCGCTTATTTTTGTTTTCAGTATTAATCAATTGATACTGTGCATTTTGCCTTAAACCTTGTGGAATTGAGGATGGCATATCTAGCGCAAATACCCAGTTTTTATCTTGCGGCTCCATCATCAAGGTATATTGATAGCGCCTTCCGGTATAAACCATTTGATCCACATCCTCAGGATTCATTTTGGACTTGGTTTCAGTCCAACGTTTTCCATCTGTATGCGAATACACAGGGCCACGCCAATAACGAAAGCTTGACGGTGGAGGTTCTGCTTCAAATTTCACTCTAAAGACCAATTCATCAGACAAGCCTAACTGGCTTATAGCTCCTGGTTCCAAACTATCACTTAACCCTGTTTTAGCCGTCTGTTGCTGATCAAACAGCATCCAGCGAGGCGCTTCAACCCTTGGAAAGAAAATAAATAAAATAATACTAATGGGAAGTGCTTGAAAAACAATGCTGACTGATGTTTTAAATGCGGCTAAAGTATCAGGTTTTTGACTATTAATCGATACTAGAACTGCCAACAAAACACAGCAAACAAACAAAATATAAAAAGCCATTAAAATACTTTGCTGATAAAGAAATTGTGATGTTGCTACGATAAAAGCCAGATAATTAATCAGGTAAAGATCTCTCTCCTTTTTAATCTCTAATAATTTAAGACCTAATGCAATAACAAATAGACTGGTCCCAGCATCTCGTCCCAATATACCTTGATGTTGTTTATAGAGTAAAAAAATTGCCGAAATAGTCAGCACGAAGAGCATTACTTTATTGGGCAATAAACTAATCTTCCAGATACAGATAAATCGCCAGGCAAGTAATATAGAAAATGTGGCAAATAATGGCTGGGGTATATGGTTTATATGTGGCAAGGTGATGAGGCCAATAGAAACCAATAAAAAAATAAGGACACGTTGATTTATGGCTAATTCCATATCACTCTTTAACTTCTTTCTACATCGCTTACTATAGTCTACCTGCTAGCTTTATTCTGGATAAATGCAGTTTAAGTTATTTAAGGAGCCTCTGATTAAGTTGGTTAGAATTTAGCGCAGAAAAAACTGTCGCTATTTTTCACGAAGTGAGCCGTAATAGTCATTCTATTGCGCCGATCTTCGTGGAAAATATCGGCTGTTTTAGCAAGCTAAAAATAATTGGACTTGATCAGAGGTTCCTTAATTAACTGGAAATACATGATCAAAAGTTGTTGGCTTGTGAATACCATAGCCTTGAGCATAATCAACCCCTAGTTCCGTTAAAATATTCAAAATATCTTCGTTTTCAACAAATTCAGCAATGGTTTCCAGCCCCATAACATGACCAATTTGATTGATTGATTCAACAAGGGCTTTGTCAATATTATCGTTTACAATATCTTTAACAAATAGGCCATCTATCTTTAAATAATCAACGGGAAGTTCTTTTAAATAAGCAAAAGATGAAAGCCCACTACCAAAATCATCTAAAGCAACTTTACATCCTTTTTCACGTAAGATGGATAAGAATTTAGTTGCCTGCTGTAAATTAGCAATTGCTGCTGTTTCAGTCACTTCAAAACAAAAGCTTTCAGCTGCAATAGCAGACTCATCCAACAAACTGCCAATTCTCTCAAGCAAATAAACATTTGCCATTGATGTACCCGATAAATTAATTGATAGTATCAAATTTTCGGGGTAGTTTTTAGCAACTCTAAGCCCCTCTAATTTTTTAAAAACATTTTCAATAACCCATGTATCTATACTACCTATCAAATTAAACCGTTCTGCTGCTGGTAAAAAGGCTCCTGGAGGAATAGTTTCACCATTTTCTCCTACCATCCTTATTAAGACCTCATAATGCTCTGAACTGTCATCCTGGCAACTTACACATTGTATCCGCTGTAAAAACAATTCAAAACAATCATTATCCAAGGCAGCCTGTAACCGTGAAACCCATTGCATCTCTTGCTGATGCGTTAAAGAAGCTGATGCATTTTTTTCATGAAAACAAACTCTATTTCGACCACTTTCTTTAGCCACATAACAGGCTGCATCTGCAGCACTTAATATCTCTGAAGCTTTTGCTTCTTCTCCTGTTATTTCAGCAACACCGATACTCACGCCTATCTTAAAAGAATGTGTTTGCCAGCCAAAACGAAAATTTTCTACAGCCTCTCGTAAATTATTTGCTACTGCAAGTGCATTGTCTGCATTACAACAATCTAACAACACACCAAATTCATCCCCACCTAGACGCGCTAATACATCAGATTTACGTAGTTTTTTATCCAATGCAATTGTAATCTGCTTTAATAATTCATCACCAGCATCATGCCCACAAGTATCATTAACGACTTTAAATTGATCTAAATCTAAATACAATAAATGATGTTGTATATTGTCAGCCTTTGCTGTTGTTAGCAATGTCTCCATCTCCAGCTCAAATTGTCGCCGATTTGCTAATCCTGTAAGAGGGTCATGAAGAGCCTGCCAATTTAACTCTGCTGATAATGCACGAGCCCGTGTAACATCTCTAAAGACTAAAACAGTCCCTAACATCAGCCCATCATCATCTATAATCGGCGAGACAGAATCATTAATTGAAAACCGAGTTGAATCACCTAATAAAATATGTTCTTTTTCATTGGCAATGATATTTTTTGACTTTAAACACTCATTAACAGGACAGGGGACAGGCTCTCGTGTTTTTTCATTAATTAACTTAAAAACTTGTTCCACTTTCTGATGCTGAACATCTTCTATATCAACCCCAATTAATAATTCAGCCACTGGATTCATTGATAGGATATAACCCTTTTCATCCGTAGTAATAACGGCGTCAATAATTGAATTTAAGGTCACTTGAGCACGCTCTTTTTCCTGAGCAAGTTTTTCTGAAATAGCTTTGGTACGTTTGGCCTGTTCAATTAACTGTCTTTCACGATGAAAACCAGCACTCACATCAATAATCTGAATCAAACCATACCGCTGCTTATTTTCCAAAATGATCGGTTTGATCATAATCTGCTGTTGCAGAAGCTGCCCTGAACTGTTTTTTAGTGGAAATGGATTACGGTTGAGCGTGTGAGAAACAACGGAAGACATGGCATTTTTTAGTGCTGAATTTACCGCTCTTTCTACACTGCTTTTTTTCAAAATGGGAAATATTTCAATCAGGTTTTTTGCTTTAACATCCTGTATATCAATGCCACTGTGTTTAGTAAGCCAAGGGTTCCAATTGACTAGACAAAAAGTTGAGTCAATAACAATTAAGCCACTTTCACTTTCTGAAAAAATATGTTGCAAAATAAACTCTGAATCAATGAAGTCTTGTTCAGGCATACTTATAACCTATTCCCCTAAAAACTCTTGAATACTTAATTTAAACTGTTTTACTTCAGCCACATCCATCAAAAAAGTGACATATCCTTGAATATTTTTTGTATCAACTGAAAAATTCATATTTAACAGTAAAACAATTGCCTCAGTATGTTCAATTTCTCCATCTTCAGAAAAAACTTGCTCTATTGAGCCATGAACAAACTCAGGGATCTCACCTCGCATTTCTTTCCCGAACATATCAGCCATACTACATAAGCAGGAATTAAGAATCACATTACCTATTTCTGTCATGGCTTCCTGTTCCATTTCAGTCAAATCTTCTAGAGCTATGTCACCCTGTTGCAATACAGCTCTAACAAGTTGCAGACTTTGTTCTTCAGGAAAGAACAACATGGCATCGCCAGAAAATGCGCCTGTAAAATTTTGGTGAACACCGCTTACATCTGTTTTAGCTTTGTTACTAATGTGATTTGCAGCAACAAAGCGAGAAACAAATTCCACAGCAGGAACGATTAATACAACTTCATCATTAATCATTTCACTGAGCGATGCAGCAGCACTTCCCATTCCAATATTGAGAACTTCTGCCACAGCATCAACATAAAGCTCATCTAGAATAGGCTCTTTAACCGACATATTTTAAAACCTTTGCTTCAGTAATCGGCTTAGGAATAAAATCAATTTTGAGTTTTATCGCTAGTTTTTTTATCGATTCTTGAATATTTGCAGTTAGAAAAGCCATTTTTGCATTAGGAAACATAGGTCTTAAAATCTCAGCTGCCTGCCCACCATCCATAACAGGCATATTATAATCTAACAACACAACATCAAATACTTTCACCTTTTTAGCTATATCAATTGCTTGCTGCCCATCAGAGGCCTCATGAATTTCCCAATCGGGATAAGTACTAGTTATTATTTTCGTCAACATCATTCGAGACATTTTACTATCATCAACTACTAAGCATTTCATATTTGCTTACCTAATATAACTTTAATATGACTGGTAATTTAGCATACTTTTTATGTTATACAATTAGTTATTTTTTATTTTTTATTTACTTTAAATAACAATAGGTTTTGTATGTTTATTAATTTTAATTAACACTTTTATTGTATGTGTATTTAGTTAAAAATACAGCCTCAATTTCCAAATATTTAGATATTGAACGACAGCTTGCTTAAGCTTTAATTTTACCTCTATAAGGATATCGGAAATAAAGTACATGCCTATTAACAAAGCACAGCTTATAAGTTGTTTTCATTTTGTTTCAAGATAGCAGATAGCAAGAATGATGTATCTAAGGCAACAGCAATGCTCTCTCTCACGTTGTTTTGATAAAAACAAAAGAGTAATAAGCAGAAAAAGATAACTGTGTCTAAAAAAGAAGGAACGAAGCAAAAAACAGTTCATACCTGGATGAATATCCTAAAACTGATTAGTATATTTACCCTGAAATTTGCACCTAAGGACTCAATAGACCAAGAATAGTCTGGCACATGATTTATAAATAAAGGCCGCAGGGAATTTTCCAAAAGAAATTTTGGCCCTGCATAGGTTTTGTCGACCCCATAAATATTCTGTACAACTTAGCACAAAGCCCTATTTCTCAAGGCTATTAGAAATAATAGCCTTAACTCCATCTCGCTATGCCATACACAAGACATTAGAACCCGCTATAAAATTAGCTATCATCTTTAGATGATGAATTTCAGCAACCGTTAATTTAGCGCTTTAAAAAAGTATTAACTTATTATAGATTACAGAGTCTGTTTTTTACGTCTCATAGCTAAAAAACCCATTAAGCTAGTTGCAAATAACCATACGGCACCAGGAACAGGAACGACTGCCTGAACAGCTTCGTATTCAATGATAAAACCATTATTATATGCTGTTTGGAAAAACGGGATATCATTCCATCCACCTTGACTACCCCAAAACATAAGATAATCTTCACCTTCACCCATGTCATTTGGTTCACCACCAACCCAACTTTCATAGCTCCAGTCTTCTCCTGTTACCCATTCCCAAGTACCTTCTTCACTTGAGTCAGTCGCACCAAGCATATGGTATCTTATATTATCCCACCTGAATGTACTAGCTAACCAGTTGCTTTCTTCCAATGAAGTCACAGTTGCTAAATGGCCCTGTAACCCATCATAAGTTTGACTATTAGCAAAGTTATTATAATCATCCCATGATCCATAATCACCCCATGTCCCAGTGCTACCAAGAACTTCATAATAATGTCCAGTTGCACTATTAAATAGTGGTACTGCATTAGCATTCGTTATCCCATATGCCATACATACAGAAATTACAAAAATATTTTTATTAAAATTTTTCATTTTACCTCCGTCCTTTGGTAAGTCCGGTTACCCTCAATTATTGTTACTAGCTTGAAAAGCTTTTGCAGGTTTCATGCCATTTCTTTTAAAGCCTCTATTATAAGGGTTTGAAAAATAAACCTTTCTTCCGGCTATCATTTTTGTAAACATTACTGACAATTATGAGATGTTTCGTTAACACTTTGAGAGTTGGGCCGTTCCACCTATATTTCATAAGGGCTGTAGGGATTTTAATCTAGCTATATTATTTAAAACTGCTTTTACAGCATTTTTTTATGAGAGTTTGACTAAGGCATTAACACCTTAGCTCTGGGGGTAAAGTGCAAATAATTTTCGCTCTATTCCTAGCCATGAAAAAATTGATTACACTCATTTTTGTTGTAAATAATACTGACAACAACGTTATTCCATTGTAAGCCTACTTATTATTTGTATTGCAATAAAAAGCTAAAGAAATGACTTTTTATACCAAATTTACTATCGCTTCTAAAATAAAGCTAAGGCTTGCAAACATTTATTGTAATGAACTAAACCATGATTAGGCTCTAATTTAACATCGGCTATATTAAAACCATACCGTAAGCCAGCTTTCTCTGCATCAACAACCCATCGGCAGAGCTGGCTTAACCGCTCTTCTACATTATGTCCAGGGGTTTGCTCATAACTTAACCATAACTCAGTCAGGTTCCCCCCTGCATATTGCTTACTAAATAGCCCCTGACCTTTTGCAAAAGCTTTCCAGTGAATATGTCTAATGGGCTCACCTTGTTGATACTCTTTCAGCCCATAAAAATCTTCATTGCCTTTTTTAGTTTGCTGATTTTGCAGGTTTTTAGACAGTTCCCCCTCGGCTTCCGGGAATGGATGTTCAACACTATTTGGTTTTGGATAAACCAATGCCTTTGCTGAAAAGTGAAGAGCTGACCACGCCCTAAACAGTCCTAGCGGATAAGTGCTGGATAAGATCACTGTCCCTATATTATGCCAGCCTCTTTGACCTGTCGCTGAATAGAGCACAATGCGTTTTTTTTCTTTGGCCTTTAATGAAAATTGTAAGACTGATTCTAATTTAGCTTGCAAACTAAATCGTTCAACATTATCCGGATTATCAACCGTTATTTCATAGCCCACAGCCTCACCTGCAAATACTGGCTGACTATGCCCCTGAGTTAAAATCAAACCAGCGATTGATTTAAAGCTATGCAAAATTGTAATAAAGAAAATACTGGCCAATAAAAAGGCTAATAAATAAGCCAGATTGTTATTATAAACAAAGGCAATCAGTAGCAATAATACAATCAGAGCAACAAACCCTAGTCCTTGCAGTGTTGGTAATATATAAATACGTCGATGACTAAGCCTTATACTTTTACCCTTAGGTTTTTCAGCTCGAGTAAAGCGACTCAGCCTGAAGTACCGCTTTAAACTAAGCATCATTTAAGAAACTGCAACTTGCTCAAGTAGTGGCGCAACAATTGAATTTGAATCTATACTGCCTGTGCGTAAGCGATGACCAGCAACTGCGGGTAAAACAAGCTGAACATCATCTGGTAATACAGCCGACCGGCCATCCATATATGCCCATGCTTTTGCTGCGGTTAATAACGCTAATCCTGCACGTGGAGATAATCCACAATAAAAGTCTGTTGATTGCCGTGTAAAACTTATTAAATCCTGAATATAATCCAGTACAGCGGAGGATACGTGTACTTCGGTTACTTGTTGCTGCATAAGCGCTAACTGTTCAGGTTGTAATTGTGTTGATAAATCATTTATTAAGCTGAAACGATTGCCACCTTCTAATAATTCCCGTTCCGCCTGTTTTGTTGGATAACCCAATTCAATACGCATTAAAAACCGGTCTAATTGAGATTCAGGTAAAGGAAAAGTGCCTATTTGATGAGAGGGGTTTTGAGTCGCAATAACAAAAAATGGCTGCGGTAAGGCGTAAGTTACTCCTTCAACAGTCACCTGATGCTCTTCCATCGCTTCCAATAAAGCACTTTGGGCCTTAGGTGTCGATCGGTTTATTTCATCCGCCAGAATCATTTGGTTAAATATAGGCCCAGGATGAAAAGTGAATTGACTATTTTTGGCATTGAATACTGAAGCACCAATAATATCAGCAGGTAAAATATCACTGGTAAATTGAACGCGTTGATAATTTAAGCCTAATAATTTTGCTAATGCATGTGATAGTGTTGTTTTTCCAACGCCTGGTACATCTTCAATCAGTAAATGTCCTTTTGCCAATAAACAGCATACGGCCAGTTTAATTTTCAGCTCTTTACCTAATATTATTTTGTTAGCCGATGCTAATAATGCTTTTAGTTCGTTATCCATATTGAACACTCAAATTCATTAATGGTTGCTTGAGGAACCTCTGATCAAGTCCAATTATTCTATTTAACTCAGTATAGATTAAATAAACTTTATGCTAGAAAATTATCAATCTTTCTTTTAATCTGCATAGAGCCGCACAATCTGGTAAATTATTTTCCGATAAGCCTTTTAAAAAAGATAAAATTAATCATTTATAAACAATAGTACAGAATCTGGATTGTGAAAGAATTTAAACAAGTACGTGAAAATCTTCTTGATATGCTTGAAGACATAGATAACGGGTTAGGTAAAATAACAGATAATTCGAATCCTTCTGATATAAACATTGCCAATGATTTAGATCAACCAACAGTTGATATAGACTGCAATAACTCAGAAACAGCTTCAAAAGATAAAATCAGTAGCGAAATAGATACTTTAAAACAGGCTATATCACAAATAGACAGTAGTACTTATGGTATTTGCTTAAGCTGTGGTCAACCGATAAGAAAACAAGACTTAACTGCTGCGCCACTTTCTAATCATTGCATTCATTGTACCGAGACTAAAAATGGAAACTAAATCCAACAGTAGTATAACAATAGCCATTTTATGGATGTTATTGATATCCATGTTGTTATTTTGGCTACCTGTTTTTGGTCCTTTAATTGCTGGTATTATTGGTGGTAAAAAAGCAGGGGGTGTTGGTGCTGCAATTGTTGCCGTTTTCCTACCAGCAATCATTATTGGTGGTGGTTTTTTTGCATTAGCCTCTTTGTTAAGTGGAATGCCTGTCATAGGTGTTGTTGCCGGACTAGGTGGATTAACGCTGGCTTTAATTAATGTGGGACCTTTACTAATCGGTGCCGTTATTGGTGGTATTTTAAGTCATTAAACAGCTCTTCCTCAAAAGACCACAAGTTAAGAAACCTCTGATTAAATCTACTCAGGTATTTATATGAAACGCAGCAATCTTAACTTTATTATTGATGTGATCACATTTATCGGCTTTGTGCTACTGACAACAACAGGTATCCTGATGCGGTATATTCTGCCGCCTGGCAGTGGTCAGTATTCAACAATCTGGGGCCTTGATAGGCACCAATGGGGCGGCGTTCATTTCTGGGTATCAATAGCCTTTTTTTCCATACTGACTGTTCATTTAGCACTGCATTGGCGTTGGATCATCAGTGTTGTTAAAGGTCAGCCTAAAAAAAATTCTGGCTTTCGAGTTGCATTAGGTATTGTTGGTCTTCTCGCTATTCTAGCTCTTTCCATGGCTCCAATATTAACGCCTATTGAAAGAAAGTCAGCCCCCCAAAAAACTTCAATTCTCTCTAGCCATATATATGAGGGTATATCAATCCGTGGTTCAATGACATTTAAAGATGTAGAAGAGAGTACTGGGGTTCCAGCCAGTTACATTATTACTGTATTGAAACTGCCCGATTCTATCTCAGCAAAACAACTCGGAACTTTAAAAAGAAAGTATGGAATTGAAATAAATGATATTAGAGAAATCGTTAAACAATACAAAAAAGTAAATGCTCATTCAAAATAACGCTGCCTAGTTACCTGGATAAATTGGGAAAACACCAGCATCTATCCAGTACTGCAATCATTTTCCAGGCTCCCCCGAAATAAGGCAAATTAAATCAACAACATTGACTATTAACTCTGTCTAAACACCTGCAATTAAACCTGCTTGTTTAATACCCGCAACCGCACTACGCTCATCCTGATCTGAGACATCACCACTAATGCCAACAGAACCAATAATATGATTATCTTCATTACGAATTAAAACACCACCAGGAACGGGCATGACCTTCCCTTTGGCAATATCAACCAGCGCATTCATAAAAGCCGGTCTTTGCTCTGCAACGACCCCTAAACTACGAGAAGACATCCCCATATTTACTGCACCCCAGGCTTTTGCCATCGCAATATCCTGTTTCAGTATTGTCGCGCCATCTTCTCTTTGCATGGTTTTTAAAAAACCATTTTCATCCAATACCACAACAGTTAAAGGCGCTAAATTTAATTGACGCGCTTTAGATAGTGCACCATCAATAATTTCATTTGCTTTTTTTAGTGTTAGAACAGTCATTAATACTCTCAGTAAGCTTTCTACAAGAAACAACCTTAAATTATAACTCTAAAATAGGCTCTAAGTACTGCCATATTTTATCTGCAATAATTGGCTGGGCTTTAGCATTAGGATGTAAGCCATCTTTTTGCATCAAATCCTTCACTAATGCAACTTCTTCTAAAATAAAAGGGACGAAAGGGATGTTCATTTCTTTGGCCAACTGAGGGTAGACTTTATAAAACATTTCAACATAACGTTTTCCATAATTTGGTGGAATACGCATGCTTAATAACAAGACTTTGGCCCCCGATTTTTGTGATCGATTAATCATCTCGGCCAAATTACTTTTCATTCGTTTAGGTGACAAGCCCCTCAGTCCATCATTTGCCCCTAATTCTAATAAAACCAATTCCGGCTTATGTTGAGATAATGCCTTATTAATACGCGCCAAGCCACCCGCTGTAGTATCACCACTGATACTTTCATTAAAAACAGTATAAGCTTTATTTTTCTGATTGAACTTTTTCTGTAATAAAGTGACCCAACCTTTTCCAGCATCTAATCCATAACCAGCACTTATACTATCTCCCAGAACTACAATTGATTTAGCCATCGCTGTGGTTGAAAATAACGCAATTATTAGAGTAAAACAAATTTTAGACATGACAAAAACTCAGTTAAATATTATTGAAACAGAAAATCTGGGAAAAACAGTCCCCACTTCTGATGGTCCATTGTGCATATTGTCATCAGTTGCGCTAACAATCAAATCGGGTGAAAGTATTGCCATAGTCGGAGCTTCAGGTTCGGGCAAATCAACATTGCTTAGTTTATTGGCTGGGTTAGACACTCCGACGGAGGGCTATACCAAAATAAAAGGGCAAGATATTACCCGCATGAATGAAGATGGTCGTGCAGAATTACGTAACCAATTAGTCGGCTTCGTATTCCAGTCTTTTCAATTACTACCTGGCTTAACCGCACTAGAAAATGTGATGTTACCACTTGAATTGAGAGCTGATAAAAATGCCAGAACATTAGCAACAAAACTGCTAGATAGAGTAGGACTCAGCCATCGCTTAACTCACACACCAATGAAACTATCAGGTGGGGAACAGCAGCGCGTTGCACTTGCACGCGCTTTTGTCACAGAACCTGCCATCTTATTTGCTGATGAGCCCACAGGAAATTTAGACAGTAAAACAGGCGAACATATTATCGATTTACTGTTTGAACTCAACCAAGAAAAACAAACCACTTTAGTTTTAGTCACTCATGACAATGCCTTGGCTGATCGTTGCCAACGTATTATTAAACTAGAAGCAGGCAAAATGCTATGAGTCGGTTTAGTCTAGCTTTGCGATTATTATTTCGAGATGGTCGAAGCGGTGAACTAACCATTCTGGTTTTAGCTTTAATTATTGCTGTTACCAGTTCCACTGCCATCAGTTTATTCGCAGATCGCTTACATAGAACTATGAACACACAGGCTGCTGAATTTTTAGCAGCTGATTTAGTTATTACTAGCCCTGCATTAATTCCTGAACATTGGTTAAAAAAAGCTAAATCATTTGAATTAAACTCCGCACGTACCGCTGAGTTTTCAACTGTCCTGATTGAAAATGACGAATTATTACTTTCTGGTGTTAAAGCCGTGAGTAACAGTTATCCATTACGAGGTGTTTTAAAAACAACTGACTCTGGTGATTACAATGAAGAATCCATAAAAAATCATGGTCCATCAAAGGGTAATGCATGGGTTGATAAGCGAATTTTGTCTGCCCTAAAACTACAATTAGGTGACGAACTCATTGTTGGTGAAAAAACATTAATTATTAATCAGTTAATTACTTACGAGCCAGATAAAAGGGGTGACCTCTATAGTTTATCTCCCCGAGTGATGATTAATGATGCTGACCTGCAAGCCACTCAAGTATTAAAACCTGGTAGTCATGTGCATTATTTTTTTCAATTTAGTGGCTCAGCTCAAGCATTAGTTAAATTTAGTCGCTGGATAAAACCGCATTTAAATGCCTCACAACGGTTAATGGATATTCATGAAGACCGTCCAGAACTGGGTAGCGCTTTAAGCCGGGCCGAGCGCTATTTAGGTTTATCCAGTATTGTGGTTATTTTAATTGCCGGTGTAGCCATTGCCATGTCTACTCGCCGTTACAGTGAACGTCATTTTAATGCCACCGCTATCTTACGTTGTCTGGGATGTAAACAATCTGAAATTTTGTGGCTTTATCTTTGTCAGTTCATCATTTTAGGCATATCAGCCAGTGCAATTGGTAGCCTGTTTGGCTGGTTCGCTCAGGAAACCCTGTTTCATTTATTAAAAGATTTACTTCCGGCAAAGGTTGCCAATCCTAGTTTTATTGCGGTAATTTTTGGTTTTTTAACAGGGTTATCAATTCTATTAGGCTTTGCTTTACCCCCGTTGTTACGACTAAAAAAAGTATCTGCTCTACGCGTACTACGTCGCGAACTAGAACCTTTACCAACGAGTGCCTGGTTAGTTTATGGCCTGGCATTATCATTAATATCAATATTAATTTGGCGATATACTCAAGACCTTAAAATGACGGCAACAATTATTGGTGGTGGAATAATCACCACGCTTGTTTCTGGGCTTATCCTTTATGCTCTATTGATTCAAGGCCGTAAAGTTTTACCTTTTGTTAGTTTAAGCTGGCGTTTTGGTTTACAGGGCTTGTTAAGAAACCCAAAAACCACAGTAAGCCAAACACTGGCCTTTAGTATTACCTTACTAGCCATGATTCTAAGTTTTACTGTCCGAACCGATTTAATTGATGATTGGCAGAATCAATTACCTGAAAATGCTCCTAATCATTTTGTTCTCAATGTGTTTGCTCAACAAGTTGCCCCTTTCAAACAATATTTACAACAGCAGGGAATAAATAAGACTCAATTTTATCCCGTGGTTCGTGGTCGATTAGTTAAAATCAATGGTATTGCTGTACAACAAATAGTCAGTAAAGATTCACAGGGAGAAAGAGCAACCCATCGCGATTTAAGCCTAACCTGGGCTGAAAATTTACCTAATGATAACAAAACCATTGCAGGGCAGTGGAGCCCTGCACTAAAAGAGCAACTATCTATCGAACAAAAATTAGCTAAGAGTTTAAAAATTAATCTGGGTGATGAACTGACTTTCACCATAGGCAGTCAGCAACAAAAAGCGTCTGTATCTCATATTCGTAGTGTGCAATGGGATACCATGAAACCAAATTTTTATATGGTTTTCAGCCCTGAATCTTTAGTAGACTATGCCACCACTTACATCACTAGTTTTCATTTAACTGAAAATAACAAAAATACCCTCAATACATTAGTTAAAAAATTTCCTAGTATCACCATTTTAGAAGTTGATGCGATGTTGAAACAATTTAAACTCATACTCACTCAGCTCACTGAAGCCATTAACTACTTATTGTATTTTGCTTTGTTAGCAGGTTTTACCGTGTTATTTGCTGCGGTTAATTCTTCTTTAGACAGTAGAATTCATGAAGGCGCACTTATGCGAACACTAGGTGCTAACAGGTTTTTATTAAGAAAAGCACACCTCATTGAATTTTCTTTATTAGGTCTACTTTCTGGGTTAATCGCAGTGTTTATGTCTGAAATACTGCTATATGTTATTTATACCTATATCTTACATTTGAATTATCAACTAAATGGACTATTGTGGATAGGACTCCCTTTAATAAGCACAATTTGTATTTCATTAGCTGGATTTTTTGGAGTGCACAGTGTAGTTAATAAATCACCCATGCGCGTGTTACGTGAGGTATAGCCTCTACTGGCTATTTGGGGAAGATACTTGAACAGGGGCCCTCCTAGACAGCCTCTATACTTAAATTGAGCAATAAATCATGAATAAAACTATAAAATTAACCTTAGCCTGCAGTTGTTTATTATTATCAGCTTGCGCATCTCAAACTGGCTGGAGTCCCACTGTGGACCCTTATGGCGATCCCAATGCCTATCGTTTAAATCAAGATTTGGATGAATGTAGGCAATTAGCTCAACGTGCCTCTGGCGGAACAGCGAGACAAACAGCAACAGGCGCTGTAGTTGGTGGACTTTTAGGTGCGGCTACAGGTGCAGCCCTTGGCGCTATATCGGGTGACCCTGGTACTGGTGCAGCTTATGGTGCCGCAATTGGCGGTATTGGTGGTGGTGCAAAACAAGGGTTTGAAGCAGAGGGCGGTTATAAAAGAGCTTATAACAATTGCATGCGTCACCGAGGACACTATACCGTTAACTAAACTTTTTTACTTTTGACATCTCTCTTGATGGTAAAGAATATCAAAGAATAACCTTAGCGATACCAAACTATTCTTTGCCATTGAATAGAGCAAAATAATGGAATTATAAATAAAGATTTTCCTTCACTTGTCGATAATTACTTACAAATATTATATAGTTTATTCAAATTAGCCTAAAATCATAAACAACATTATAAAAGGTATGGCTTTATGAAACTCAAAATCACCCCCACCAATAATCGACGAAATTTAGGTCCTAATGATTTTATCGTATCTAAAACTGATACCAGCGGCCGCATAACATACGCTAATCGTATCTTCATGGATATCTGTGGTTTTCCTGAATCAGATCTATTAAACGTACAACATAATATTATTCGTCACCCAGAAATGCCTAGAGGTGTTTTTCGATTTATGTGGGATACCTTGAAATCTGGAGATGAATTTTTAGGCTTTGCCAAAAACATTTGTGCCGATGGTGGCTACTACTGGGTTTTTGCCAATATTACTCCAGACTATGATAAAAATGGAAAATTGCAAGGTTATTATTCTGTTAGACGACAACCTCCACAGTCCGCCCTTGATATATTAATCCCAGTCTATAAAGAAATGTTAGCCATAGAAAAACGTTCGTCAGCTAAAGATGCACCTGATAAATCTATTGCCTATTTAGTTGATGTAGTTGGACAAGTTGGGGCAAAAAGCTATAACAACCTTGTTTTAAACTTATACAAACCACACGGAGTTTGAATATGACGCACTCCAGCGCTAATATCCCATTTTTAAAAACAAAAATAAATTATGCAGTGGTAGCTATCTGGTTTTTTGCCATCTCAACTTTCGGCTTTAACACCTTTCAGCATGGTTTTTCATGGGTTGTTCTTGGTTTAACACTTCCTATTTTTGTCGCAGCCATTTATATCTGGCGCTCAATACAAAAACCAATGGCTACAATAGGGCAAATTCAAACGGTTTTATTGCGGACTAATGAAGGTGAGCTTTATCATCGAATTACCAATACCAAAGGCTTAGGAGAAATAGGTAAGGTTGCCTGGGAGCTGAATGAAATGCTGGATATTATGGAATCCTATTTCAAAGAAATTAATTCCTGTTTTCAGCAAGCTTCACAAGGTAACCATGAGCGCTATGCCTTAGCTGATGGTTTTCCTGGTTTATTAAAAAAATCAGCCGAAAATATGAATACCGCACTTCAGCAAATGACTGAAAATGATAAATTAATGGTGAAAAATCAGTTATCAGCGGGGTTACACGGCCTAAATACTGCTAATTTGCTAGATAATCTAAAAGCCAACCAAAATGATTTGATCAATATAACGGATCAAATGCAAAAAGTTGAAGATATTGCTACAGAAACGGGGAATAGTGCTGATGCAAGTCTTTCTACCGTCGATACTATTAGTTCTTCTCTAACTAATATTAATGACAATATTCATTCAGTTTCTGAAGTTATTTCTGCATTAATTAATGACAGTAAAAAAGTAACCGATTCTTTATCAATGATTACAGGTATTGCTGATCAAACCAATCTATTAGCATTAAATGCCTCAATTGAAGCAGCTCGTGCCGGAGAACATGGCAGAGGTTTCGCGGTTGTTGCTGAAGAAGTAAAAAGCTTATCTGAACATACTAAAAATGCGGCTTTAGAAGTGTCTAAGACCTTAACATCATTTAATAGACGTGTTGAACAAATGCATACTGAGGCAGAAAGTTCTGCCAATTTATCTCAGGAAATAATGGAACAGGTTAATTCCTTTAAAATTCAATTCTCTGGACTGTCAGAATCAGCTAAAGCCTCTATCGTCTATATTAGTTATGCTAAAGATAAAAGTTTTGGTTTATTAACCAAACTGGATCATATCATTTATAAACAAAATGGCTATGTAGCTATAGAAGAGGCAAGCCCATGCTCAGAAGCCGATGCTATCAGTGTTGATAATCATAGCTGTCGCTTAGGTAAATGGTATTATGAAGGCATAGGATATGAAAAATTTAGAGGGACTCATGCTTATGCTAGTCTGGATTTACCTCATAGTGATGTACATAATTTTACTCAACAGGCTTATGCTGCTTCACGCGAAAACTGGCTTGATAATCCACAACTATTAGAAAATATAATTAGTCAAATGCAACAGTCTGAAGATGCCAGTGCAGATGTAATGAGTCAAATTGATGCAATGGTTGAAGAAAAGCATCATCATATTTAGTTAATCAATTTTTATTTTTTTACATGGTTATATACAAACTACAGGTTGATTAAAAAACAAGGGGTTGTAGGGCGGACTTCAGTCCGCCATATAGGCTGTTTATGATAGTCATTGCGGACTGAAGTCCGCTCTACATATATAGCTATTTAACCTTGCTATCCCTTACTGTTTTACTTTTCGCAGTTTCTTTACTTTCTTTCCATAAACCATTCATTGCAAAGCAGCTCCAGCCCCATTTTAACCAGTTTAATAATGACACGGCTAACCATAAAGACCAAAGTAACATTAAGATCCGGTACGTCATCAAAGGCACTGATATGACAGTCGCAGTAGGTAGTAAATCTTCATTTCTGTCCTGATACCAGTTAAGGTTAAAAGCTGATGACTGATTACCTGCAATTTGCATATCAGGTGTCCCTAACAGACCTTGCTGAACGGCTACAAAGAGTATCAGTAAAGAAACCAGCGTCAATAATCCTAAACCAATTTGCACGACATTAAAATAACCAGGCTCTGTCAGCTGTTGTTTTGCTCTATAGCCCAATGCAAATAGCCAAATAACAACACATATTGCTGATTCAATAGGAATTTGACTTAACCCAATCATCAACAAAAACCAATGCCAATGTTTTAAAGGCGTTAAAGAAACTTTCCCTAAGCCAAACGAGAGCACTGCAATGACTATTAGCATACCCCAGAATAATACTGCTGGACCAAATGCTGGCCCCAAGGTAAGTAATACCCATCTATCCTGACCTAACTGCACGTTTAAATGATGATTGACACTAACCACGCCGATATTAATACTCGGAGTACTTAAAATACTCACTTGCTCCTGCATTTTCCGCCATAAAAGAACTATTTCTTGTTGCCCAGGCTTAATAGGTAAGGTCACTTGTGACTGTTGTTGTCTTATTGGCTGAGTCTTACCATTAATTTTTACTGATTGCAGTTGCACTTGTTCTGGTAAATTGATTGTATGCTGCATCCCTTTTGAGCTTCTAATACTCAATTTTAATTCTGTTTCAAGCGATCGCTTGCCTGGCTTTATCTGCAAGTCAGTTCGGTCCACCGTTAACGTTGCTCCTTTAACCGCTTCTGGTCGAGAAATGCTTAAACTCACCTTTTCACCTGGCCAGGGTCTCCATTCAGGTAACCAGCGACCACTATCCTGATGATGAACAACTGAAATGCCCGATGCTTGTAGATGCCAGGTAGGACTAATATTTGCTCGCCAGACTTCATTCCATAACTCAGTATTAGCAGCGATTAACTCTATTTGAGAAGATTTTTTTAATATTGATTCCCATTGCAGACTATTTTGCCTGGAAGACATGCTTACCAGCACATGCTTATCTTTAACTCTGATTTTTTCAGTCGTCACCGATTCATCTTTCAGTAATGGGAGTTTTAGAACAATCACTGAGTCATTATTAAAAACACGAACCACACGAGTTGTTATACGCCAGTCCAATCCAAGATTTAAAGTTCGTTCAATTCGGATAAAAGCGGGTAAAACACCGGGTTCAAGTGTTTGTTTATCTGCGTTAAGTTGCTGAACCGTTTTGACTCGGGTAAATAACAGTTGATTATCTGTTTGTCCATTATGATGAACACCTTCAATAGTCCAGCCTATATTTTCAAAGGTTACTTGATGTGGCTTTAAAGCTAAGGGTAAGGAGAATTTATTTTGCACAGGGTTTACCCCCGTTAACTCAACCAACTGCAAACCTTTATCTACACTTAGCCATAACTGGTTTTTTGTCCTAATTAATGCCTTTGCCTGCTGTCCATTCACTAATACTTTATTAGGCATCCATTGACCTACCTTAGCAGGTAATGGGATGCCTACTGCCTGTTGAGCATGCACCTGTAATTGAATAGTTAGGGTTTTTGGTTTAACAGACAAATGCATAGAGGAGATTTGTGCGCATGATGGTAAACAGTCAGGCGCTTGCAACAATCGACTTTTTAACTCATCAAGTACCTGTTGATCTGGAAACTCTGCATAAGCATCTTGTACTGGCAACCCTAGCAATGGTATCAACAAAAGCCAGCTTAATAACGTATTGGGGAGTTTAAACTTTTTATCTAACAATCCAAACATTAATAGAGCTAACAACAACACGAATATGACTCTTAAGAAATTTAACAATAGGGTGATTTTGGGTGATAGATACCAAATTGATAGCTGTTGCTGACTATCGACCGATCCATTCCAGGAAAAATGTACTTTCGTCCACTGCCATTGTGGTAAACCGGGGCCTGTTTGAATATTTGCATCTGGATCTATCCGTTGGTAGATGATGGTTTTGGGTTTACTTTGTAGAGTAGCAACTGAAGAAGGACTCACTAACTGCCTCATTTTAGACACTGATTTTTTCATCACCTTATCTTCTTCATACGTTTCTGCTTCATCCCTAATCTCAAAAGCATCAACACTGCTGTACTGGACGGGTGATATTTGTTGCCACTGTTTTTCCAGTTGTGGATATAAGCCCATCCTGATTTGTGAAACCATAAAAGGAATTGCAATAATTACCAAAGAAAGCCAACAGGCATTTCTATACCATTTTAATAGTTTCTGAAATTTACCTTCGGGTAACACTCTGATTAAAGCAATTGCTGCAAGGATATTAAGCCAAATAAAGTGTGGGGATTGAGCTTCATGCCAACATAAACTCAAACTAATCAAGGCAAAAATACCCCAATAAACTGTCCATAATCGACTGATTGCTAATGAAGCAATCAATACCAAAAACAAATCAAGTAATGTCCATTGTGAAACCCAGCTATTAGGCACATTATCTACACCACTTGCCGCTAAGATACGCCAGCCAGGGGGGATATTTAACTCTGCCTGCACATTATAAAAGTCCTGTTCCCAACCGACAGCACTGATATTACCGATATCACCTTTAATCCGACTATCTGCCTGTAAATTAACATGACCTTTTCTAACTTCCACACCCTTTGTATTTGTTTCAATAGAACGAGTCACTAATTGATTTTGACCATTTAGTTTTACTTGTCCAACCTCTGTTTCTGACAGGGCATCAAGTCGCCAGCCCTTTGTCATTTTTCCATTTATTCTATCCACTACCGTGTATGCTTTACCATCAAAATCCAGCCATAATTGCCGTTTTAACTTTAATTGATTGGGCTCTGGTTCAGGGTCACCTCGTCTAATCAGCTGAAAATTCATTGATTCACCTTGTTTGACCAGATAAGCAGGTAAAGAACGCCATTGTTGTGGCAGATTGGTCTGACTTGGATCAATCGCTTTTAAATTATTAATTTCAACCATGCGCTGTGAAGGTTGTGCCTTAAAAGACCATATTTCTGTTTGTGGCCACTGCTTATCCTCAACAGATAATGTAAGCTGTGATAATGGCTCAGGATATCTAGCCTTTAACTCGATATGCCAGCGCCCCGGGCGCACCTGAACAAGTAAATCTCCATTAGGTTCAATTCTGGCTGGTAAGGCACTTTTTAGAGAAACCGGAATAAATTTTGCTAACAAGGCATGTGGTAAAGTGATTTCTCTCTGGTCGCCAGAGACCTCTAATTCAAGAAAAGTAATCAACTGCAGGGGGATATCGTCATTCACTTTTCTAAAAACTTGCAGCTCTAAACTGTTTTCTATACTTTTAGGTTTTTTTTCACCCGTATCACTGTCTTTTAACCAAAGCATATTCCTTTTTATTGTTGGATAGGCAATGACCTTATCATTTATTTTTAACTTTAAAATCCCCGTATTTTCCGGAATAGCTAAACTTTCTGGCATTCTATTCCAAAATAACTCACCTTTTATTTGATATGAACCTGTATTTAATTTTATTGAAGGCTTACCTTGCTTACTAATCACTAAAGCAGGCTTATTATTGATCGTAATATTTTGAGGCCAGTGTTTTTTATCGCCAGGAAGAAATACCCAACTTTCTTGATAAACTTGCCATTGACTAATAAATTTAGCCTGCTTTGGTATAAGTTGCAGCTTCAGTTCACCTGGCCAGGCACACTGCTTTTGTTGAAAACTCTGATAGAAAAAAGGGCATTGATATGTTGTTTCATCTTGTAATACCCAGTCCACCCAAGGTTTAAGAGGCTCAGGGATTTTATCCCATGTTAAAGGGTTGGCCAGTGCTATGGAAAAGTGTAAAACAAGGATAAAGAATAAGATAAAGCGTTGCATAAGCACTTCCTAAGTAGAGTCTTTTAACTAATTTTAGTATGGAATTCAAAAAAAAACAGTAATGCACTTGACATACAGTCGTGCAACACTTAAAAAGGTGGGCTAAACAATATTTTGTATAAACAATTTATGGGAATTTTCCTTTCGACAAAAATCATCTTGTCAAAATGTAAAGTGCAAAATATAGAATAATAATTAGAGCTAGTTACGTTTTAGCTAGCAACACCAAAGCACATCATTTAAGAGGGGAAATACATGTCAATTTTAGACATCATAAAAAATTTATTTAGTGGAAATACTGCTGAGCAACCAGTTTCAGAACAAGCCAATACTGTGGCTACAAAACCAGAAGTAAAACCAAAACCTGCGCCAGTATCTTCACCCTCCCCGAAAAAGAAAACAGAAAGTTCAGAAATCCCAGAAGATTCAACATTAAGACGCCATTATTTAGCTAATCTGGAAGCTGAAAAACAGCCTAAAGTTGCTAAAGAAAAAGCAGCTGTTGAGAAAAAACCAAAACCTGTGGCAGCAAAAGCTAAAAAAACAATTGAAAAGCCTGCGTCTGAAACTGTTGCTAAAATACAAGTGCCAGAAGACTCTACTTTAAAACGCCATTTTATATCTGCTTTAAAAGCTGAAATTGAAGCAAGCATGGGGGCATGTCCTACTGATGAGACATTAAAGCGCCGCTATAATGAGGCTGTACAAGCTGAACTAGATAAAAAACTAGCTTAAAGCTGTTATTGTTCCCACGCTTTCCTTCATAACCCTAAATAAAGTTATGTGGCAATGCGTGGGAGCAAATATCTATTTTAACGCATCAATTAAGCGTTTATAAATCCCACCAAAACTGCCGTTACTCATTAAAACAAAGTGACTGTTTTCTATAGCCAGTGCTTTTAATTTATCAAGTATGGTGTCCAGTGTTGTACATATCTCTATATTATTAGCGTACTTGTTTAATTCAGATAAATCCCAGTCTAAATTTTCTGGCTGATAAATAAGTGCAACATCCGCTTTATTTAAAGATTCGGCTAAGGACTGTGTATGCACTCCCATACGCATGGTATTAGATCGAGGTTCTACAATTGCAACAATTTTTTCTGAGCCCACTTGTTTTCTCAATCCATCAAGCGTTGTTTCTATTGCTGTGGGGTGATGAGCAAAGTCATCATAAATCGTAACGCCTTTAATTGTCGCAATGACTTCCATTCGCCGTTTAACATTTTTAAATGTCTTTAATGCCTTGATCGAATCTGCAGGTAAGATGCCTATATGTTTTGCCGCTACAATTGCAGACATAGCATTATAAACATTGTGTTCACCCGTTAATGTCCAGTCGACAATACCTTGCTGCTCTCCATCAAAAAGCACCTTAAACTGACTTCCTTCGTCTTTAACCAACATTGCCTGCCATTGGCCATCGGTATTAATCACAGTTTTTGCAACTGGTGTCCAGCAGCCCATCTCTAACACATCAGTTATATTGCTTTCACTTTCTGGCGCAATGATTAATCCATCTCCAGGAACCGTTCGAACTAAATGATGAAATTGTTTTTTAATTGCAGCCAGATCATCAAAAATATCTGCATGATCAAATTCCAGGTTATTTAAAACTGCAGTTCTGGGACGGTAATGAACAAATTTTGAACGTTTATCAAAAAAAGCAGAATCATATTCATCAGCTTCAATAACAAAAAAATCTGACTCGCCTAATCGCGCAGAAAGACCAAAATTTAATGGAATACCACCAATCAAAAAACCTGGCTTAAAACCTTGATACTCTAAAATCCAAGCCAACATACTACTGGTTGTCGTTTTTCCATGTGTACCAGCAACACCTAAAACCCATTTATCTTGCAATACATGTTCTGACAACCATTGAGGACCTGAAATATACTTAAGCCCTCTGTTCAATACGGCTTCAACTTCCTCATTGCCTCTAGACATTGCATTACCAATCACCACTAAGTCTGGTTTACAATCCAGGTTTTCTGCTTTATACCCATTCATTAACTGAATCCCTTGCTGTTCTAGCTGGGTACTCATCGGTGGATAAACATTTTGGTCAGATCCGCTGACTTTATAGCCTAACTCTCTGGCGATTAGTGCCAACCCGCCCATAAATGTGCCACATATACCTAAAATGTGGATATGCAAAGGTTGATTTTGATTCGCTTTATTAATATTCATTATGGATGTTATTCTTTATCTTTTTTTGTTTCAGTCTCTTTTTCTTCTGGGCTCTCGGCTGACTCTTCTGTTTTAACATCAGCATTTTCCTTTATTTCTTTATTTTCTTCTCCCTTAGATACTATTGCTTTTTCTAATATTTTTACAATATTCTGATATTTTGTTTTTTTGGCTTTGTCGACAACAGATATTTTTTGTTTATCCACTGCATCAACATCTGCCCCAGCAGTAATCAGTAACTTAACCAGCTCTTCACTTCCAAAAACGACCGCATCCATAAGAGCAGTTGAGCCTAAATTATCTGCAATATTAACATTTGCACCATAAGACAGTAATATGCGAGCAACCCGTACGTTACCATTAAAACTGGCAGCCATCATTGCAGTCCGGCCTGTTACCATTTTTCCATTAACATCTACGCCATCAGACAATAAAGTTTCAACTTTCTCAGTTTTACCAGAAATAGCCGCTGAAAATAATTCATTAAAATCAGCTGAAAAAACAGACTGAGAAAAAAATAGTAGCAAGAATAAGGATAGTTTTTTTATTGTCATCGAAATCGAATAGGCTTTGTATTATTTGAATTTGAATAAAGTATGTTAAGTATCATACCTCGAATTGTTATATCATCTAACCATGAGTGAAAAAAATAAAATTATAGTTGAAGCGACACCTCAATATATTGAGTCTCAATCATCTCCTGATGCTAATCGCTACGTTTTTGCATATACCATCACTATTACTAATGTTGGACTGTATCCAGCAACATTATTATCTCGCCATTGGTTAATCACCGACTCAAATGGCAAAATCCAGGAAGTCAAAGGTGATGGTGTAATAGGTGAGCAACCTCACTTAAAACCTGGTCAGTCTTTTCGTTATACCAGTGGAGCAATGATTGAAACCCCTGTTGGTATCATGCAAGGTAAGTATTTAATGATTTCAGATAGTGGTGATAATTTTAAAGCACCTATCCCAAAATTTACCTTATCTATTCCACGTACATTACACTAAACATTATTAATAATGTCCATTTATGCAATTGGTGATATTCAAGGTTGTTTTGATGACTTATTAAGGCTTTTAGATTGTATTAAGTTTGATCCACAAAAAGACCAGCTCTGGTTTGCTGGTGACTTAGTCAATCGCGGGCCCAAGTCATTAGAGACCTTACGATTTGTTAAATCATTAGGCTCATCTGCAATAACAGTTTTGGGCAATCACGATCTGCATTTATTAGCAACTGCCAATAAACAACGCAAACATCATAAAAAAGATTCTCTAACTGAGATTTTACAGGCTTCAGACTGTGATGAATTATTGACCTGGTTAAGGCATAGACCTTTGTTCCATTATAACGATGACTATTGTTTGCTACATGCAGGTCTGCCTCCGCAATGGAATTTTTCAAAAACCAGGAAAATGGCCTTAAAAGCTGAAAAAATTCTACAAGGTGCAGATCATATCGCATTCTTCAAAACCATGTATGGCGATAAGCCTGATAGGTGGAGCTCTGATTTAAAGGGCATGGAAAAAATTAGATTTATCGTTAATTGTTTTACCCGTATTCGATATTGTGATGAAAATGGTCGACTGGACTTTAAACACAGTGGTGCGATTGGTTCCCAGCCTAATACGTTAATCCCCTGGTTTACAGCACCTAACCGTCAATCAAGTGATATGTGCATTATCTTTGGTCATTGGTCCACACTAGGTTTTTACCAAGGACATAATTGTTATGGTATTGATACAGGATGTCTCTGGGGTGGGCAATTAACCGCAATAAAACTAGGTAAAAAAGTAAAACGCATCAGTATAGATTGCAAAGGAAATTTAAAACCGATATAAAATTATTTTCTCGCAATTTAAAAAATAGCTCCGCCATTTACCATCACTTCATCTTTATACTTTTCTCTGATCTCTAAAATAGCAGGAAGAGACTCTATAAGAATTTCTACGATCTTAGGGTCAAAGTGTTCCCCTGACTCTTCAGAAATTAGCTTTAATATTTTATCCATTGGCCAGGCCTTTTTATAGGGCCTATCCATAGATAAGGCATCGAAAACATCGGCTATGGCAACAATTCGTCCTTGAATAGGAATTTTATGCCCAGCCAGGCCTTTCGGGTAACCACTACCATTCCATTTTTCATGATGAGTTAAAGCAATTATTTTTGCATACTTCATTATCCGTGAATTACTTTTACTCAGAATTTCTGCACCAATTTCTGAATGCAGTTTCATCGTTTCAAATTCCTCTTTATCAAGTTTACCCGGTTTTAATAAAATAGTATCTGAAATCCCAATTTTACCAATATCATGCATGGGGGCAGCATGTAGAATGAGATCAAGCTCATCATTTCTAAAGCCATATTTTTCAGCAATAATTCTAGAGTACCAGCCCACTCTTATGGTGTGATTAGCGGTATCCATATCTCTATATTCTGCAGCATAAGCAAGACAGGCAAGAATTTCAGACTGTGTCTTTTCAATTTTTCTGGTTCTTTCTATTACTGATTTTTCCAGAGTATTACTGTATTTTTCAAAAAGCTTTTGAGATAAGTGCATTTCTAACAAATTAGTCACTCGACATGCGACTTCTTCGTCATCAAAAGGTTTTTCTAAAAAGTCCCTTGCACCTGAGCGTAAGGCTTTTAACCTTGTTTCTCTATCTTTTAAGGCCGTTAACACTAATACAGGAGGGTAAATACTTTTTAAAATATTGGAAAATTCTTTCATCACCTGAAAGCCATCCAGCTTAGGCATCGTTATATCCAGTAATACTAAATCGAAATCATTTTCTTTATATAGCTGAACAGCTTCAACAGAGTCACTTATTCCTGTTACATTAGTGAAGCCATCTGTCTCTAATAAATCCAATAAAATATCGACATTAAATGGCTCATCATCAACAACCAGTATAGATGCCGCTTTAATTTCGTTACCTATAAACACCGGAACCTCTTATTCAGTTTTCTTTGGTACTAATTTTACTTCAAACACAGTTCCATTTACAGCCGTTACTGTTACTTGAGTATTTAACGAGCAATCTTCACCTTGTACTCTCCAAATCGAATCATCAACTTTTATTTTTCCTCGTCCATTTTCAATGGGCTCAAAAAGCGAAAAAGTTCGACCAATATATTGGGCACCTCGTTTATTCAATAATGGATGATCTGTCTCTGTTTGATGCTGAACACCATAACGCCGCCAAATAAAAATAGAAAATATTGCTAATGAAGAAAATAATAATAACTGTATTTCCAGGCTAGTTTCAGGAGCTAAATATAAAACTGTTCCAACAACAAAACCAGATAACGATAACCATAGAAAAAAGAAACCAGGTGCCAGTATTTCAATCCCTAATAACAATACGGCCAACACCCACCAATACCAAAACACAAACTCTAATTCAGCCATACTTATCCTTTTTTAGCCATTGCTTCTTTTGCCAATTCACCAATGCCACCTAATGCACCAATAACACTACTGGCTTCTAATGGCATAAATATTAATTTACTGTTATTAGCACTTGCAACATCTTTTAAAGACTCTATATATTTTTGTGCAACAAAGTAATTAATCGCTTGTACATCGCCTTTGGCAATTGCTTCTGAAACCATAGTGGTTGCAGTTGCTTCTGCCTGTGCTAGTCGCTCTCTTGCTTCGGCATCTCTATAAGCAGCTTCTTTTCTACCTTCAGCATCTAAAATTGCCCCTTGCTTTT
>Ga0209707_1000336_pt1 | contig 29271 bp, 26 predicted proteins | sample EN4Hudsemesocosm_FD_184630 | JGI IMG/M metagenome (GOLD analysis project Ga0209707, IMG submission 184630) | Methane-oxidizing microbial communities from mesocosms in the Hudson Canyon - EN4B Hudson Canyon (SPAdes) (version 2) | ecosystem: Environmental > Aquatic > Marine > Cold seeps | place... | reverse complement strand
TTTAAATATGAAAAATCTTGATTGTATTTCTTAGCTAATTTAAGTACACACTCTTCATCAAAGTTGTGACCTCTACTAAATAAATAAAGTACTTCTTTTATAAGTTGTGAGGGAATATTTTTAGACAAGTTTGATAAATAAGAAGAACCTACAAAAACTACTTTTTTTTCTCTTTTGATGCTTTTGTCTTTTTTATATATATTTTTATTTATTGCAAAATTTTGTCTTCTAAAAGGTATTTTTTTATTTTCTAAATAATAATCTAGTGGTTTTGCAAGAGAGTAAATAATGTCCCTTTTCCTTATATCAATGATAGATTTGGTATTTGTAATAGACTCCATAGGATCTTGGATCCATACGACATTACATACTTTTTTATGCAAATAGTCACTATTAAAGTGATTGAGATTGATTGTAATATGCGGATTAAACTTGTCGTGTGCCTTAAGTTGTGCTAATAAAGAAGCGTACTCCAGGTCATTTTTTTCAATAAAAAGAAGTACCTTATACCCCATTGATCGAAAAGCAGTCCTAATATGCTTTGAAACGTGTTGCATAACAGCTGTCTCTCTACTCGTAGGTATAAAAACTCTCCATTGTTTTTCTTTGAAGTTGGGTTTATTTTGTTTTATTTTACTTTTGTATTTTTCAATAAGTTTTCTGTGTGATATAGATGCTTGATTAATATCATTAAGTATCTTTGACGTAAGAACTTTTCTATCCTCTTTATTCAATATTGTTTGAGCATAAGATACTTTCAATGGAGAACGATAGGAGGTATTAGTAAAATAGTTGTATACATTTGAAATAGGGACATTAATACAATTCATAGGTGCATCATGTAGCTTTTCTCCCGAATAGTAGCAAATCTGCGTACCTATACTCTTGTTAGTACAATACACGCGATTTTTTGCATGTGCTTCTTTAATGGCGGCACTCGAATTTATAAAGTATGTATCCACATGGCTATTTGACATTTATGAAGTAAACTCCAATTCTTGCATGACTTCTTCTTTCTTAATAGGGATATTTCCAATTCTACTTACTTGAATTGCAGCTGCAATGGAACCTAAATAAGCACTCTCCCAGATACTCGCACCAACAGAAAGTGCCATAGAAGAGCAAGTAAGAAGTGAGTCCCCAGCCCCACTTACATCTTTTGCACTAATATTTAAAGCTGGGATATTATCAGTTAATAAGTTATTTTCATTGCTATTATAAATCATAATTCCCTCACTTCCAAGAGTGGTGAAAATATATTGTGGGTTGGATTTTTTTTGTAGTTTTTCGGATAATATGACTAATCCTGATTCAAAGTCATTAAGCGTCAATCTTATTTCTCTTTCAGTTGGAGTGACTATACTCATATTTTTAAATTTTGAAATATCTCCTACTTGAGAGGAACTTTGAGAATCAGCAACCATAAGTATATTATTTTGATGAGCAAGATGTTTCATGCTTCTTATTATATTTTTAGTTAAAACACCATAAGAAAAGTCAGAGAATATTATTAAGTCAATTTTATGAATATCATTTTTAAGAGTACCAATGATGGAGGTCTCGATGTCTTTGTTAATACTGTGCTGTTTTAGGTGGTTCACTCGTAGTAAAGTTTTATTATGGGCTCTAAATCTTTGTTTTAAAGTGGTTGGTCTTGTTGGATCTTTATATAAAATAGAGTCAATATTTAAATTTTTCAAGTAAGAATTCGTATATGCATGGTTTTCATCATCACCTGTCACTGAAATAAACGAAACATTTGCACCCAGTGTTTTGGCATGAGAAGCAACAACTGCAGCTCCTCCAATAAATTTATTATTTGAAATTGGACTAACGACTATAGTGGGATCCTCTTGACTCATTCCTATTGGATCACAAGTTATATATTCGTCTATAATTGTGTCTCCTATGACTAAAATATTCAGGCTGGAAAACTTTTCTACTATATTGTGTAATGCTGTACTTGTAATAGCATGACGGCTGAGATAAGGTAAGGGATGTACGATATTGGAAGAATGTGATTCACTAAATTCTTTATACAATAAATCTAAAGAAGAAAATCCAATTTCTCCCGATGTAAATAGAAGCTTCCCTCCGTATTCTTTCAATACCGTAAGTTCGGAGTTATTCATCAACTCATGTTCTTTTCCCTTAACAATAATATCAGGTTTGAACTCCTTGATATACTCCAATGCTGAAGTTTTCAATATAAAGGCTTCATTTACAAAAGAAGTCGCTTTAATTGACTCCAGCCGAATACTTTCATCAAGGATATTGTGACTTCCTGTTAGTTGATTGGAATTAACTCCCACAATTAAGTAGTCTGAACTTTCTTTGGCAAACTTTAATAACCTTAGATGGCCAGGGTGTAAAATATTAAAATTTCCGTAAACAAATGCTTTTTTCATGTTTTTACCTATATGAAATTCAAATGTTGAGGGACATCACCCCTTGGTTTATTTAATGAAATCTTATTTTTTTTAAAGGCATCAAGTATTTCGTTTGATTTATGTTGTAGACATAGAGTCTCACACATGGTTTTTGCATCAAATTCTTTGGAGGAGAGTAACTCCATTACTTCCCAATATCGATCACTAAATACAATATCTTTAAGTCTGACATTTGTATCTGTAATATTCGCAATATGATATTTGGAATATTTTTTGTTGAAAAAACTTCCACAAGGTGCAATTAGTCCTGACCCTGACATTTGCAAGTGAAAGGCTGGACCATGGCATCTACTGTAACTACGGCTACCTCCAGACTTTATCTTTGACCATTTTGCTTTTACGAGATATTCCTTGTCACTAAAAGATTCAGCTTCTTCGAGTAAAGAATAGATTTTTTCATAATCCTTATAGTTGACACCCAAGCTTCCATTTTCATCATCAGAACAATGTTTAAGTACTAGGTAGTCTGGTCTTAGCTTTTTCCCAAGTTTTGCTAAAGGGATAATTTGATCTCCATATTCTGGCATTGTAACCATTTGCATCCCAATAGTTACCTTTAAATTTTGCTCTTTTTTGATTCTCATTGCCATTTGAATATTGGAACAAACATCGTGAAAATATTCTTGAGGAACACCCATGATTTCGGAGTATCTTTTTGGCTCTCCTGCACTAAAGTTGAATCTTAGATATGTTAAGCAAGGCAAAATTTTTCTTAGTACTTCTTCTGTCAATGTATGTCCATGGCTTGCTAGAGCCATAGAAATACCCTTATTGTGCCCATATACAATCACATCTGAATAAATTGGATTTGCGGTGCTCTCTCCATCGCTAACTAAACTGATTCCTTTTACGCCAATTTCCGCCGCATCATCTAAGAAGTTTGTCATTATTTCTAAAGTAATTTTATGCGGTTTATTTTGCTGCATTTTTGCATAACAAAACTCACAGTTATATTGGCAAGCTTGAGTTAAAGCCATATCAATAGTTATTGGTGCAAATCTTTTACCTTCATTCCAAAGTTTTAATCTCTCTTGGTGCCACAATATTTTTGATCCATCAAGTATTAATTCTGACATGTCATTCCTTTATGTACATCTTAAATAAACAGGACCTTCGTATTCGAACAGTCTTTTTATGTCTTTTTTGAGTGTTGTTTCAGTTGGAGTAATAATTAAAAAGTTTTTAAAAATTTCCATCATTTCGATATCATCATTATCCATACAATGACTTCTGCCTAGTTTTTCAAAATAATTATTAATTCCTACTCCTATGAGCTTCACATTCATACGGTGCTCATTTAAATCATAGCGAATTTGTTCGTATGCTCTCATTATAAGAAAAGGTGTTTGAGAATAGACAATTGGCTTTAGTCCTGTTAAGTACATTCCTGCACTCATACTAATTGTAGCTTGCTCGCAAATACCAACATTAAAAGATCTCTCAGGAAAGTCATTAAAATAGTCATCCAAAACAGCAAAGCCCATATCTCCAACAAGTAGTGTCATTTTTGGTTCTTTTTTAAAATAATTGTATATCTCCGCCATTACGGCTTGTTTTGATGCATAATTATTCAAAACTGTTTCCTATAGTATATCCATCTTGTGTGGGACATCTGTAGTGATATGAAATAGAGTTTTCCATCATCTCAATACCTTTCCCTTTGATGGTATCACAAAAAAGTACAGAAAAGGTATTTTTCTTTTCATGAAAGAATTGAGCAAATGATTTTTTTAACTTATCTTCATCATGACCATCAATTTTAGAAAAGTTATTCGTATAAGTATTTAATACTTTAGCTAATCTTTCATTATCTAATCCCACATCAGATGTTTGACTCATTGCTTGCAATCCATTTCCATCTACGATTAAAAGAAGATTGTCTAATTTAAATCTATATGCTAAACTTAGTGCTTCAAAGTTACTGCCCTCTTGCATCTCTCCATCGCCAACTATGCAGACTACTTTATTACTCATATTTTGCATTTTTAAAGCTTTTGCTATTCCTACTGCAATTGGCAAACCATGACCTAAGGATCCTGTTGCTGCTTCTATCATATAGTCTAAGTTTTGAGATAAACACCCTTTAATACTTGCTCCATCTTGGTAGAAATTCTCCAATTCATGATTTGGGAGAAATCCTAATTCGTTTAGTATTACGTAATATGAGTACGCTCCATGCCCTTTGCTAAAGATTAATCTGTCTCTTGATAAATCATGGGGAGAATCTTTAGTAAATTTTAAAAAATCTCTAAATAGTACTGTTAATATTTCTGTACAAGAGAGTGAAGGTGCTAAGTGACCTGCTCCACTATTACAAGATAGTTCAATTGTTTTTTTTCTTATATCATCAGCTCTTAACATTATTTATCCCCCAAACATTCAAACCAATCTTTTGTAGCATTCTTGATAGAATATTCATCCCAGACAGGAGCATCTTTATATAAATCCAAATTATTGAGCATTACTTTTACGCCTTCTTCAAAACTAATTTTTGGTGACCAGCCTAATAGTTTTTTAATTTTTGAAATGTCAGCATAGGTTGAATCAGGTTCTCCTGGTCTTTTAGGAATATATTGTTTTTCTCCTCCTAAAAGTTTCACTAAGTAATTGATAGAATAAGTATTATCACTTCCAACGTTAAAAATTTCTTGCGTATATTCTGAAATTGCAGCAGAGTAACATGCATCTACAACGTCAGTAACATAGGTAAAATCTCTTGTTTGCTCTCCATCTCCTACAATAGTTAATGGTTTGTTATTGATTAGTTGAGCAAGAAAGACCCCGAAAACTGCACCATAAGTACCCGTTGTTCTGTGTCTAAGCCCGTATACATTAAAAAATCTCATTGATACAACTGGCATATCATAAATTTTACCCCAGTTAAGAACATATTCTTCCCCAAGATATTTAGTCAGTGCATAGGGGTACTCAGGTGCGATAGGAGATGTCTCTGGAGTAGGGTAAACTTTAGGTATCCCATAACACGATGATGAAGCAGCGTAAACGAACTTTTTCAATTTTTTAGATGTCTTTGCTACTTCTAGGATGTTGATAGTTCCATCTACATTTGCCTTGTGATATTTCACAGGGTTGTTTATAGAAGGTACAATATCTGCTAATGCAGCATAGTGGAATACGTATTCCGTATCTTTGAAGTGCTTATTGAGGTTTATTGAATAGTCACTTATATCTGCCTGGACAAAGGTAACCTTGGAATTATTTTTATGATGTTCAATATTGTTCAGTCTACCATTTGCTAAATCATCTATAATCGTTACTTCAAAATCATTTGAAACTAATAAATCAACCATATGAGAACCAATAAATCCTGCTCCCCCTGTTACAACTGCTTTCATATTTATACCTTATATAAAATTATCATGATCATTTGGATGTTTTAATCTCCACAGATATCCATTTACTTCATCCATTCTACAGTTTTGTCTGCATCCTGATATGTTTAATTTTTCTTTAACATATAGAATACTTTTTTGTCTTTTCTCGCTTTCCCACACTGTTTGAAATGAGTCTTCTTTCACATTCCCATAACAGAATTTACTTTGTTGAAGGTAGGCACTGCATCCATACAGGTCGCCATTAGCCATTAAATGTGCCCAGAAATAAGGTGTTGAGTAACATTTTTCATACCCATGCCCCGTAGTAAGTTTTTCCATAGTATGGCTTCTAAATATGACATTAAAACTATCATCATTTAGTGCATGAAGGTCATTTTCTAGTTGCATCATTTCTGTGTAGTCAACATCTTTATATTTTCTTGTTTTACTAAATAAATGTTGAGAATATGGCTTGATTACAACATAATCAACACCTATGTCTTTACATTTTTTTGCAAGAATTACTGCTTCATGTTTATTTTCTGGTAATAGTAACATTTGCACGCCTAATGTACAAGTTAAGTTATTGTCTTTTTTTGTCTTAACTGCAAGTTTTAGGTTATCAAATACTTTATCAAAATCAGCTTCTTTGGTTGTATGAACTTTGGAATAAGTTTCTTTTGTCCCTGCATTAAGGCTCACCTTCACCCATGAAGCATTCTTAAATATCTTGTATACATTCTTTTCATTAAGTAAAACAAAATTAGTAGTTAATGAAGTGTCAATACCGACATTTGAGCTATGTTCTAATATTTCTCCAATCTCTTTATGTAAAAGTGGTTCTCCTTCACCTGCAAACATGATACTTTTAACGCCTAACTGGCTCATTTCCGATAATCGTTTTTTTAATAAATCCGTTTCCCATCTTACGTTTTGGTATCCTATATAATCAACTGCGCAGAAAGTACATCTGTGATTACATGCACCCACTGGTGAAATTTCAACATAAAGAGGATAAATCTTTTTAAGCTTTTCCATATCATTTTTGGCATTTAGCCAATTTGCTACTCTCACTGGATGGAACATTAGTTTATGGCTATCTATTAAATATTTATCTGACATATTTTTATCTTTTCAAATTAGTTTTTTGGATAAAAGCTTCTTTTATCTCATGTTTTGTATAAATTTTTCTATTTGTATAATACTCTTTGTTTGGTAGAAAAACATCATCTATATTAACATCTCCAGATTTTAAAAAAGGCGAAGTCTCATAATTATATGTATTGGTATTATATAGTTTGTGTCCTTCATTAACAATAACAATATTAGGAACTCTAAACCTTTTTTCTAATAACTCCATTGAAGAAGGGTGATTATACTTAACTGTTTTGGCGGCATAAAAAACTATTGTTAACTTAAACTCTTTTAGTTTTTTGAGAAGATAATTTAAATCTTTTAATAATTTATTTCCAGGACAATGTACAAAAAATAGACCTTTATGAGATAATTTATTTTTTATGATAGATAAATAACTATTTAATGCCCCTTCATCAAACTCCAACAGATTGGCATTTGAAGTTACAATATCAAATTTAGTCAAAGATTTATTGAGGTCATTTAACTTCCACCAAGGAAATGCATTATAGTAACAAGGTGCCTTTTTATCAATATCAAAATATAGCTCTTTTTCAATACCATGATTAGAGTATGCTATATCTTCATCTAATGTGTAGGCATGATTATTGTCCTCCTCGATTGCGTGTTGAATAAAATCACCTTTTAGCATAAAGAAGTTTATATGATTTTGAAGCATGTAGAAACTTTCACAGGCATCAGTATAAGTATAGTTTTTTAGGTTTTTAAAACGATTTAAGAAAAATGCAGAAAATCCACATCCTGGTCCAATTTCCAAAATTGATTCTGCTTGGGTATTTAAATGATAAATTTTATGATAAATAGTAAAGAATGCCATTAGGGTATCTAGGGGTAGGATTGGTTTTTTCTTTGGGAAGTATAATCTTTGAAATTCAATGGAGTGATTTAATCCATTTAAAAATAAATTTAGGTCTTTTGTTGTTAACCCTCCCATTTCCTTCATATAAATATCAAAGCGATTTTCTTGCATAGTATCAAAAACTTGCCTAAGTTGCTGATTATTATTAAGTCTAACTGGAAAGCCTTCTTTTTCAAAAATATCTAAATTAAATTGTTTTGATATCAACCATGTAGGAAGGCTATTCTTGGCATTTTCTTCAGCATGTCTGTAGTAATTTATATCTAACACTATTTAAATCCTTTCCCTAATAATTTTAAAATGGGCTTCATTGTTTTTTGATTGTAAATAAATTTTTTTCTAAATATATTTACATTCTGGAGTAAGTCACTGTATTCTTTTTTTGTTATATTAATGAGAGAATTTAAATCTTTTAAGTTCTTATCCTCATAAATAAGACCAATTGAATTCTTTTCTACTAGCTTAGATAAAAATTTAAATTTTTTATTTACAAGTATGGGTAAACCTGATTCTAAATAAAATGAAAGTTTACTGGTTATTGCATTTGATTCTGCTTCAAGATATAATCCCTCTACATTCATGTCTAGTCCAGCAAATATACCAAAGTGGTATTTCAGCGTATCATTATGATTTAATTCTGAGCCTTTTTTAATGTTAAAAAAAGGATTAAATTTATCTTCATACAAGTAATCTTCATAGAGTTTGTCATTTGCATTTAATTTTGTATAAGCTTTGGGTAAGAGCATAAGATCTATTCTAATGTTTTGCTTACTAATTGTATACATCAAATTAAAAACAGATTTACCTGGGCTAGTTTCAATTGCTTGTGAAGAGGAATTTAAACCACTGGCGAACAGTATTTTCATCTTTTTCTTTACGGATTTATTCTTTTGAATGAATAAGTTCTTGTTACAGTATTCTGGGAAAAATATCAACTTTGAATTAGGGGAATTATACTGTTTCGATAGTTTCTTCATATAACTGTGTTTGTAATGAGATAATAAAGTAGCATTAGAATTAAATATACTTTTTATTGCTTCACAGTCATCTTGAGTTGAGTAAACATGCCCATATTTATCTTCAGGCAAGTTTTGCCAATCTTTTATATAAATTATAGCATTGTCAAATTTGTTAGCAATTTCTGCAGCAAAAGGGTATCGATGCATCCAAGTTCTATGAAAAATTAAATTGTACTTATTATTTTCTAAATGGGAAATTATCTCCTGCCTACTATTAAAGGCAATAATATTAGTTTCATAATGTAATTTACTGTCATTTAATTCATTAACAACTAACAAATAAGTCTTTATGTTTAGCTCTGCTAAATAATTGATAATTCTAAATAATGCAAAATCTTGAGCTACAAGTTCTCCATTTGGAGGAATAAATACAATTGATTTATTTTTCATTTAATTTTAAATTCTCAGTAGCTAATATCTTATTATTTACAATTTTAATAATTCGTTTTGCAAAACGTTTGTAGTTGAAATAATTTACAACTTTCTTGTCATTATTTTGAGTTATATTAGAAGTTAATAACTTCTCGAATTCTTGCAATGTTTTAAAGGTAATAAACTCTTTTCTTAATGATGGTTTGATGTCTTCATCAATATCATACAGTGAAGTGTGAAAAAGAGGAGTACAACCACTTGCCATAGCCTCCAAAGCTCTTTGTTGTAATAGATATCCTCCTGTAACAACAGTATATTTTGCACTATTGTAAACTTTAGATATGTCTTTTCCATAGGACAGTACTCCCTGATAATATGGTTTTAGAGATTTATATTTATCCCATCCCCATCCATAAATTTCAATATCATAGTCTATGTTTAATTCACAAATTTTTAAGATAAAGGTATCTCTTATTACATACCCAGAGAGGTGCTCTATTACAGAATAAGATACAGCATGTTTTTCTGAAATGGCGGTTATTTGTTTTTTAGTAAAGACATTATTCAGATTAAAGGCTATTTCCATGTCTTTTACTATATCTGTTGTTTTTACCTCCCCAATTTTTTCTGAAATTCTTTGAACCCTTAAACAGTATGAACTTCCAATAAAAACTATCTTATTATTTCTTTTGATTTTATTTCTTTTTTTAAATACTTCATTATTTATACAAAAAGGTTGATACTTTGTTTTTAGATTCAAGTTATCTTTGAGGCTTTGTTTTAAACCCTGAGTTAAATGAAAGACAAAATCTCTTTTTCTATTAACCATCGTTTCTTTTTCAAATAATGACGCCATATCATCTTGGAACCATACTATATTAAATATGTCTTCATGTAAGAAGGTATTATTAAAATGATTTATATTAATTGTAATATGTGGTTTAAACTTGTATATATCTTCAAGATGAGATAAAGCCGAACAATGTTCCATATCGTTTTTTTGTATGTGAAAGAATACATTGAAGCCCATGCTTTCTAACTTTGCCGCAATATTTTTTGAAATATGTTGCATTACAACAGTTTCTCTACATGCAGGTAAAAATATCTTCCACGGTTTTTTAGAAAAATCTGGTTTGAATTTTTTTATTTTATTTTTTATTTTTTTTTCCAACTTAGCACGAGCAATAATCGCAAGGTTTAAGATATCCGTAAATTCTGTTCTAAATTTTTTTTGTTCTTTATCACTAAAAGGTTGATTTGTAAAGTCAATTATTTTTGGAAGCCTATTTGTAGTTGTTGTAAAGTAAGAATAGACTTCTTCTAAAGGCACGTGGATGCAATTTAAGGGTGTATTTTCTAGCTTTTCGCCCGCATAATAACATATCTGTAGTCCTGTAACTTGAGGAGTACAATTGATCCTGTTTTGTTGTTTTGCAACTGCAAGTGCTGTCTTGTTATCTAAAAAAAATCTATCTTTGAATTCTGACATAATAAACTACCTTCTACTTAATGTATTTGATATATAAATGGATTAACTGAGTTGTTTGGAAGTGCGCTAGATCTTTCTATTAAAATAATGACTTCAAAACAACATAGATAAAATAATGCAGCATCAAGTTGCTCTTCTTTCACAAGAGTAGTAAGAAATGCTTTCGCGAAACTTATATCTTTGATAGAATTAGTTAATTCAACAGAAACATTTTTCTCAAAATCGATAGTAAATAAGTTGATATTTTCCGAGTTTTTAATTGTATCAAGTCGTTGGTTTGCAACCTTTAAGTAGACTTCTTTTTGTGTGACAGATAAAAAGTCAGAGTTATTAATAAATGTGTTTATAAATAGTTCGATTTTATTTTTATTCATAGGAAACCTTTTGTGTTTAGAAAATCAAATATGTGTTGTGATATTTCATAATCACCTTTACTAAGAGTATGTGCCGAATCACAAAATAAGGTATGAGTTTTATCATACTGATTAAAAATTGTGTGCAAGTCTAGGATATCTTCATATTCATTTTGACTTTTTAGGTAGTCTAGATACTTCACGTACATGTTTTGAATAAAAGTATATTCTTTGTGAACAACTTTATTGGTATAATAATTGTATCCGGTTTGTTCCCTCTGTGATAGTTCTTGTTTGCTAAAAAACATAGGCTGAACAATAGAAATATATTTAGAATTATTATTTGTTACAATTTTTTTGAATTGTTTCTCTCTATTGTAATATGCCATTATAATATCTTTTGGAGAGTTCTTTTTGTTGTGCATGGTAGTGCTTTCACTCCAGGCTAATTTTTCATTGGAGCCATGAAGAATTTTTGACCACTCTTCGTATCTATGATTATACGCGATATTGAACTTTTTTAGTAATAAGTTATCATTTGACATCCCACATTGTAAATCATTTAACAAATGATACCCAATCACAATATCAGGATTCAAGTCTTCTGCGTACAGTATATAGGTAATTAATTCATTAAGTAAAACGTATCCCATCATTCCAAAATTGAGAACAGTATATTTGGTTTTTAGTTTGTGCTCACTTGCATAATCATTTAATTTTTTTTCCAGTAGAAAAGTAAAAGTTTCATCTTCTCTTACTCTCATACTGTAACAACAACTTCCCCCGAAGAAACAAATGAGTTTATGATTTTTATCTCGTGTTTTTAAAGAATGGTAATCTTTTGGTACTCTAAATCCCAGTTCATTCACATATCCATAACCTGGGTGCCTAAATGTAAATCCATAGGGAATTAATCCGAAAAGACTTTTTTGTTTATTGTGAATCTTGGAAAAAATATTACTATTAATTTCGGGATCTTCTTCTTCTAAGATTTCCTCTTTTATACTACAGATTCTATTATTCAGAACTTGCCATCTGTATATATTGATATTAGTTGTTAAATTAAATTGAACTGTTTGTTCGTGGTTAATATTTTTAAGAATGACAAATATGTACTTCTCATAACTGAGGGTATCTTTATAGACTCTGGAAATAATATGTTCATTTATAGAGTTTTTAGACTCATTTTTATGGATAAGTACAGATATTTTAAAGTAGTTATAGTTTTTAATATAGTATTCTTCATCTAGTTCATTACAATATAAAAATAATTTATTACTTTTTAATTCTTTTTCAATTGCCATTAATGCATTATTGAAATCTTCTTTCTCAAAAGGAGAAGGGGGCAATAGAATTAAAATATCTTTCATATTAAACTTCTCTACTTTTATATATAATATATGGATACATTGCAAGAATATCCATATCACACATTTCAAAGGTTTTAATGGCATCCTCTGGAGAATTTACAATGGGCTCTCCTTTTAAATTAAAAGATGTATTTAGAACCATGGGCACATTAGATAATTTAAAAAATTCTTTTATTACAGAAAAGTACAAGTTGTTACTTTGATCCACTAATTGGATTCTTGCAGTATTATCGATATGTGTAACTGCCGGAATTATGGGTCTTTTTTCTTTTTTTACAGCCATGGTTGCTATCATATAATTTTCAGGCGAGTTTTCATCTATAGGCTCAGCGATATTAAACCAATACTTTGCTTCTTCTTTTAAAACCGAAGGTGCAAAAGGACGAAATAGTTCTCTGAATTTTATTTTTTCATTAACAATATGCTTCATTTTAGAACTTGATGGATTAGCAATAATACTTCTGTGTCCCAAGGCTCTTGGTCCAAATTCAAATCTACCATTAAAAAAACCAATGACCTTATTGTTATTTAATAACTTAGCAATTTCTTTCGAAAAAAAAGTTTTAGTTTCACATTTTTTATAATTGGAAATCATATAGTTATCTATGGAGAGCAGGATGTCTTTTTCAGTAAATGATTTTCCCAAAAATGGTGAGAACTTTTTATGTGTTCGTGGAGTATCCAATATACAATGAGTGTAAAACAACGCAGCTCCCAAGGCATTTCCAGAATCCCCTGCGGCTGGTTGTATAAAAAAACTGTTTAAGTTAAAGAATTGTTTGATTTTTCCATTTGCTGTTGCATTTAATGCTACACCTCCACTGAAACATAGGTTGTTGGACTGGGTCAGATGTAAGGCTTCTTTTATTATATTGATGATCAATTCTTCTGTAATGCTTTGTAATGAAGCCGCCAAGTTTGCGTAATATATATTTTGTAATAACAAATTTTTACTTTCTTGTTCACTTAAAAAAGAAGGTGCATCTTCTTTTTTTATAAAAAAGTCTTTAGCTATATCTCTTGATTCTCCAAACTCTGTGAAAAATTTCTCTTTAAGATGACTCTCACTTGCAGTAGTGAAATTATAGTAATCAGTATTTATAGAGAAATCCCCATTTTCTTGAATAGAAATCGTTTTTTTTATTTTATCAACATAGATAGGGCTTCCATAAGAAGCCATTCCCATCACTTTATATTCACCCTCATTGACTTCAAATCCCAGAAATGAAGTGAATGCAGAATACAACATTCCAATTGAATTAGGAAGTGTTATACTTTTTATTTTCTTTAGGGTATTATTTTGTGCTTTAAGAATAGTAATTGTTTCATACTCTCCTACACCATCTATGGTTACAATAGCAGATTCTTTTAGTGTTGAGCTAAAAAATGCACCTGCGGCATGGGATAAATGATGATCAGTATATGTGACTTTATCTTGAGTTATATTTAGTGATTGGCATATTGTTTTAAGTGGGTCTAATTTTTCTTCTAAAATCCATTTTTGTAAAATATCATTGAATATATTAGCTTCATCAATTTTTATGGTATCACAAAGTCTATTAAATTTTTTGTAAGGGTTTTCATAATATACAATTTTATTAATATCACATATTTTTTTTCCCATGAAATCTAAACAAAACTCTATAGACTTATGAGGAAAGCTGTTGTCATGTTTGATTCTTGAGAAGCGCTCTTCATCTGCTGCTACAATTATTTCTCCATTATCAATGATAGCAACTGATGAATCATGATACCCAAATGAAATTCCCATTATTAACATATATTATCCTACTAGATATAATTTTTCTAATTCAACCAATACTTTTATAATATTGTTTGCTTCTTTTTCTGTATAGTTTTCATTTAAAAATAAATTGAAAGATGCATCTTTTAATTCTAAAGCATTTCTCGCTTCAAAGGTATCATTAAAATACTCTTTCGCCCATTGCCATTGGGTAATTACACACCCATATTCAGAGTTATTTGAAACTCCATGTTCCGCTAATTTTTTAGCAAACTCCACTTTTGTACATGATAGTTGAGTGTCATCTACGAAAATTGGAAAGAAAAATGGTGAAAAACCTTTGTTAAAGGTATAAGCAGAACATACTTTAGAGTTTTTACTTAGCAAAGGTATAAAATATTCCAAAAATGACACTCTTTTATCAATTGTTTCTTGCAGCCTATTTAAGGAAGAGACTCCAATTGCGCAAGAAATTTCATCTGTATTTAAATTAAGTGCAGGAAAGAGAGCATGGCTAGGGTCATTTTGGTTTATATCTGTTCTCCAAGTTTGTTTACCTCTGTCCGCATGTGCGAGAGCTAAATGATACAAATCTTTATTTTTTGTATAAATTAGACCACCACTGGAACCTGCAATCAAGTTTTTCCGATACATGGTCGAAAATGCTGCAATATCTCCAAAAGAACCCACTTTTTTTCCGTTGATGGTTGCTCCAGTTGCTTGAGAACAATCTTCAAGTACCTTGATTCCACGTTTGTGGGCCTCTTGAACTATAAGTTCTGTTTGCTCAACTGGTTCGCCTCCTGTGTGAACAAGTAAAAGGGCCGAAGTATTTGATGTAATTCTTTTTTTGAATTGTTCTAAATCTATGTTATAGCTATTTTTTTTACTGTCAATAGCAACAGGGGTATATCCCAATAAAATGATACAATTTAATGGTCCACTGTCTGTTACTGGAGAAATAAGGACATCACTGCCTTTGGGAAGCTCAAGTGCAGCTAACGCTGTATATATAGATGCTGTACCAGATGCAACAGCATCGCAATATCCTCCACCCATAAACTGAGCAAAATTATTGCAGAATTTTTCCTCAAAATATCCTTGATACCCTGGGTCCTCATTTTTAGTTTTGTAGTATTCCAAAACGGAGTTAATGGCCTTTGTTTCATGCTCTCCATATGAAAATCGTGCGGGCATTTTATCTATAATAGATATTTCAGACATGTATCATTCCTTCTAAAGTGAACTTATTTCTAAATCGTATGTATTCCAAAATTTAATGGATTCATTAAATTCTTCTCCCAGTTTAGCTATTTCTGATATGTTAGTATCCCACTTCTTAGGAAGCAAATCAATAAATTTTTCAGAGTCAATTCGGCTTCTATATTTTACTGCTACATTCATCTGTTCCTGTAATTGTCTTTCAAAGTTATCAGTGATAAGATTATTCCAATTATCAATAAATAGTTTTTCAAGTTCGGCTAATAAAATATCATGGGCTTCTTTAATAGTTTGTTTTTTATTAAAATCGACTTTTTTTTGGAAAATTATATCCCCACTATCAATACCTGCATCAATAAAATGGACAGTAACACCTGTTTGTGTATTTTCAAAAAAATTCCAGAAAATTGGGAAAATACCTTTCCCATAAGGTAAATATGTATTATGTAAGTTTATAATTTTATTTTTGTATTCTAATATCACAGGCTCTTTTACAATGGGGGCATACCCACTGCTGATAATAAAGTCAATTTTATTTTTTTTCAAAAATTTAACAGTTATTACATCTTCATAAGGCATAACTTCATTATTTAAAGAGATTAAAAAATCAATTATATTTTGATTTCTTGATTGAGGACCTAATATTAATATTTTCATTTGTTTACCTGAGATGATAAAAAATCATATGCTGACTTCTTGAGTTCATCCATTAAGTTTTTATTGCAATATTGAGGTTTTAAAAATAAATTGATTCTCTTTATATCCGTAATCATTATACTTCCAATTCTAAGAGCTCCCATTGTTGCAATCCCCATTGTTACATTTGGAGAATGATAAGTTTTATCAAACCAGAGAGAGTGTTCTTCCCATGTGGGAGCATCTTTATCTAAAAGAGTATTAAAATAGATATCATTACGCCATTCCCATAAAGCTTTTTTATCTTCTTTTTTTAATGCTCTAATGGATATTGTGCTCACTCTTCACCTTTATAACAATTTTTACAGCATTGTGGAATATTACCATTTAAATGTTGCTGTCTAAAGTCTTGATATTTTTCACTATTCCATAAAGTTTTAAAGTTCTGCATTTCTCCAAAATTTACTACTTCTGGGTCTGCAATCATACAACATGGTACAATTTTTAAATCTGAACTTATATATGGTCTATTAAATATCCAGGGACATAACTCTTTTTTATCTGAAGTAGAGTATTTGTTTGCTTGTTCCCACACCGTAATATCAATGTCATATCTTTTTGATAATTTAATTATTTCATCTTTTTCTTCTTGTGTAAGCCCATTTGATTGAAGTTTTTGATTTATTTCATGCCATTCGTCTCTTCCCCAATCATTTAAGGTAATCGAAAAGGTCATTCTTTTAAATTTCATTTTATGAGCGAGCTCAACAAATTCAAATAATTGGTGTCGGTTGTTATTTTGAATGAGTGCCCACATTCTAGTATAGGGTCTATCTTTTGTATTGGCATATTCATTTAACAAGGTGAAATTACTGACAATTTTTTCAAAGTTTGAATTTACTCTTATTTTTTCATATACCTCTTTTGTAGCTCCGTCAAAAGAACATTGGACTTCACCAATTTGAGCATCAATGAGTCTTTTGTAGTTTTCATTTTTATGTAATAAAGAACCATTTATAGATGTTCTTGTCCAAATATGTTGACTTGAAAGGTATTCAACCATTTTAAAGTAGTCTTTATGGAGGAGAGGTTCTCCCATTCCATGAAGTTTTACTTCAATGAAATTTGGATTTGCATCTATAAAAGTTTTAAAATCCTCAAGACTCATATCTTCTGCTCTTTTACCATTTTCCCATGAAGAGACATGACACATGATACATTTGAAATTACATCTGCTGTTTGGTTCTAAGTCCATAATACTAGGCAGGAAATTTCTTATTTTACTGTGCTCTTCATGTTGAGACACAATATAGTTTTTAAGCCGATTTGGGAATTGCACAAATCCCTTATAATAAGTCATCTTATGTGAAAATTCATCTACATGTGGAGTAGTAATCTCTTTTAGTTCACTGTTTTCAAGGGTGATTTTTTCTTTTAATGACTTAGGGTTATCAACAAAAAAAGTTGCTTCAGATAACTTTTGTTTGTAAGTCTCTCCGTAAAGTTTTTCAAATTCATTATCTGATAGTAACATTTTATATTTTCTCCATCAATTTCATACATTCTTTAACAATAATATCCATATTATCATAATGATACGTTCCCATTCTTCCTAAGGTATAACAATCTTTAGGGAAGAGTTCTTTATATTTAGAGGCTTTTTGGATTTCAGATTTAATAGGATAAGGATACAGTCTATTTTTAAAGGAGGGTGTTTCAATACCAATTAAAGTGTGCGGTGATTTATATCCAGTCATTTTTTTATACTCAACAATCCTAGTATAAGGTTCACCATCTGCATAATGTATAAAGTGATAAGGTTCAGGAAAGACCGTTTCAATAGGTAAAATGATTTTTTGAAACTCCCTTCCAATATATTTGAGTTCACCATAACAATGTTCAAATACATCATCTAGTGAAGCGGTATTAATAATAACATCAGCACTCAGCCACTCTTTATCAACGAGAACTCTTTTATTGTCAAAATCAAAAGTTTCAACTTTTTTGTTATAAATCACTTCGCATCCATCTACTGTTTTATCAAAATATGAATTATATCCATCCATTTCAATTGGGTAAGCTATTTTCTTCTGACCCACAAAACATTGTTTTGAACCGCTTTGTAGAGTTTTCCCTTTTGGTGAAAAACTAAATTCATCTAGTTCTTTGTTATTTTTAACTTGCCACATTTTTTCAGAATATTTATGTACAAATTTATCATATAAAGTATCCCCAATAGAACTGGTCCAGTACTCTTCAAAGTTTGTTGCTTTACTTACATCATTTTTTGAATCCAATTCCTTTTTAATTTTTTCATAGTCGGGCATCTGTTTTACTTCATCAACATGAATCGGATACGTATAAAAATCTCTATCTTGTTCTACATATGTTAATGTATGATGTTGTAATTCTCTTAACGTTAAAAACTTCTCAAAATAGTCCCATACAAACATTTCATCTTCGTTTATTAAAAGATGATGAGGACCATAAGTATATGGGTGCCCACCATGATACATTGTCCTGCAGCCTCCTCCAAGTTGATTACTTCCTTCAATGACTGTGACATCAAAGCCCTTCTGTTTTAACATATATGCTGCCGTACAACCTGCAAACCCACCACCAATTATTAACGCTTTCTTTTGCATCTATTTCCTTCTTAATTTAATCCAATTAGAAAGTTTCGTCTCATTTCTAATTGCTTTATACTTGTAGAGTTTTTTTGCTTTTTTTATTGAGATATTAAAAAAATCACACTGTTCATTTGAGGTTATTATTATAGACCTTGAAGATAACTTTTTTTTTAAGAACTCCGTTATCTCCAATAATGTATTTTCCTTTTTAGAAGCTAAGTTTATTTTTTCGAAATTTTTTTCAAACTTGTAATCAATAATAAAATTGTAAATATCATCTATAGAAATGAAATTATTAAATAATTTATGAGAATTCTTTAAAAGAACATCTTGATTTTTTTTTAATTTTTCCACAATTCTATTTAAAACACCATTTTTATGGTCTCGTGTTAATACCATGGGTAATCTTATAATGAGAACCTCAAGTGTCGATTCTTCTAAAATATTTTCACCCAATAATTTTGAAGTACTGTATAGATTTGTATTAAAATAAAAATCTTTTTCGTGAACATTTTCCTTATTAGTATTATTATATATACTCATGGCAGAAAAAAAAATAAATTTTTTTATACTATTTCTTTTACAAAAATGTATGACTTGTAATAAATAACTTATATTTGATTCAACAATTTTTATTGCGCTGTCATCTGATTTTGAAGCTAAATGTATAAAAACATCTGCATTACTTGAGTATGTATTTTCGTTATAAAAACTGACATTTTTAAGTTTTTTTTTTAATAGTGAGCCAATATTTCCTTTCTCTCCACTAATGATATATTTAGGCACTGATTTTTTTCCAGTTTCTGGCATCCATGAAAAAACCTTTTTTATTGTTTTTTTTATCAAGAATTAGCTGTCTTTGATATTTTGAGTAGTAATAAATTATTAAGGAACTTTTTTTCATGATTTGAGCTGCATTATTAAATATTTCACTTTTGTCAAAAAATAAAGCTTCTAATTTGACTTGATTCCAAATATAATCTACATAATATTTCAATGCATCCATTGAAGTAAACTCACTCATATTTATGTTTCCACCCATTTCAGCTAATGCAATTTTAAAAGTACTTCCTTTAAGAAGTTCTTTTGCCGAGTCATCACTAATATAGTTAAGATAATCTTCTTCATTTTCTATTAACTTAAATTTAATACAAACATCGTACAGTTCAGAGGTAGGAGATGGAATTAAATATGTTCTACCATAACCAGCTGTACTGATTTGATTCTTTGCTTTAAGCTGCTGTTTCTGTTCATAAAAAATTCTTTCTATATGAAGCATAAACTCTTTAGTTTCATTAACGGTGGTTGTATTTTCTCCAATGGTTCCAAAAATAAAATTACTATGTACAGTCATTCCTGCTTCAATGGAATACTTCAATACTTCTTTCATTTTTTCTAACTTTATTCCTTTAATCATATTTTTCAAGAGAGTGGGGCTCCCTGTTTCAAAACCAAATAACATAACTCTTCCACCACATTTATATAAGCGTTTAAACATTTCAACGCTTCCAAAACTCATTCGAAGTTCATAACAAGCTAAGAAAGTATGTCCCCTTGCTTCATATTCATCACAAAAATCGTGTACATCTTGTTCGGTGAGAAACATATTTGTGTCATAACTAAAAATACCTTGCAAGCCATAATTATCAATTAAAAACTCTATCTCTTCAAAAAACTTACTCCATTTCCTTCGAAGCATTTTTCTTCCATACATATGACCACAAAATGTACAAGAAAATGGACATCCTCTCATTGTTAATAGCGGAAAACCCTTTACTGGCATTTCACCTTCTTTTGTATTTATATTATGAAATAACTCTTTAAGTTCTTTATCAAAATATTTATATTCTGGAAGTGGTTCATTGTAAAACTCTTCTTTTGACATAACCTTATGGGGATCCGTTTTAATTATTTCATTATTTTTTCTAAAAATAATTCCATTTATATCTTCGAGGTTTCTCACTTCATTATTATCGATTTTATCTAGTATTTTTGGGAGAATTTTTTCACCCTCAGCTCCTGTAACTACAATGTCAACGTTGGTTTTATTCATCAATAGTTCAGCATTCCCAGATAGGATTCCCCCAACGATAATAATACAATTTGGTTTTTTCTGTTTTAGTATTTTAATTATTTCTACAACAAATCTGTAGTTGTGAGACCAAGCGCTGATTCCAAAAACCTGCGCATCACTTTCAATCAAATTATCCATTAGTTCAAGGGATGTTAGTTTGTGCAGATGTGTATCAATTACATCATAAGTATGAGTTGTTGATTTTAAATGACTTAAAATTATTGGAAATGCATAAGGGAATTTCCATATTTTGTTATCGGGACTTTTTTGTTCTGAGATACCTACTAATTTAATATGTGCCATTATACAAATCCTAAATGTTCATCATTTGCGTCTAAATATTCAAAAATCATTTTGTTTTTTCCATCTGCTACGCATCTATTTTGACAATCTCGACTTGGATCGATTTTAAAAAACTTATTCTTATCGTCAAACCAAAAATCCTTGAAACTTTTTTCTTTAATACTTCCTACTAATCCATTATCAAGGTTATAAGCTTTATCTTGACAAGGATATATATTTAAATCCGCACCAATTACTGGCAATACCTGCATATAAGGACACCAATTATAGGTTTTGTTGATTTCCTCTCCAAAAAGATGATAAGAATTATATATTTCAAAATTTTTATCTTCAAAATCATTTTTTGCACTCTTAATTTGTTTTTGCATTTCATCAAATAATGGTTTATGGTAATCATCATTATCTTTGGATTCATTACTCACTACACAGGGTGATATTTTTATACTATCTGCACCTGTTGATTTAATAAGCTTGATGAACTCATATGTATGATTATAATTTTTGTTATCAACAATGAAACTGACACCTAATGCACATTTTCCTCCAAGTTTTTTGAAGTTTCTCATGTTGATTAGAAGTTTTGTAAAGTCACCTTCTTTTATATTTCTGTATTGGGCATAACTTTTATCATCCCAACCATCAATGGAAATTCTAAGCCAAGTTGCGTGATGTGCAAAAACTTCCGCAACCTCACCTTTTAAATTTGCCCCATTTGTTAAGGATGCAAATTGAATGGGTGTGTCTTTTAGTTTTTTGACTGTATCTAGGAGATGTTTGTAATGAAAGGGATCACCACCACCGCTAAATGTAATAGACTTAACCCCCATATCAACACAATCGTCAATGATTTCCATCATTTTCTCTTTTGGAATTGAATCTTTTGTAACCATATCTTGACCCAATTGTAAATCATCTGATTTATAGGCACAGTACCAGCAACTATGCGCACATACATTAGTGGGTTTTATTCTGATATGAATTGGAGCTTTAATTTCTTTAGTATTTTTTGGTAAAGAATCGAGTTTTTCTTTAAAATGAAATATTTTTAGAAATGAGTATTTTGAAGACACTTTACATCCTTTTCGTAATTTAATTTTAGCTGTACTTTTCTTAATATTAGATTATTCAAAGTATATAAACTCATAATCACCTGTGTATCCAAACTCCTTGTATAACCAAGTCCACTCATCTGGTTGGAAAAAACTTTCACATGTTAGTGCCCAACATTCCAAGTTAAATAATTCACTGTCACTTCTATAAGCTTCAACAAGAATATAACCTTCTCTTCCAACTCTTTGTATCTCACTTACAGCAGTTTTTAAGTCAAATACCTTTAAATTATGAAGGGTGGTCAAAGATATAACTAAATCAAACTCATTGTCCTTAAAAGGGTACTTGTCTTGTGCTTTATGTTCAAATAAAGATTCTCTTATTTCTACTTTTGCATTTTCCAATGCATATTTAGATGAGTCGAATCCAACTATTGTAGAATTTGGAAGTAGTTTCTTTAGTTCAAAAAGCAAAAAAGCTTTTCCACAACCGACATCAAGTATTTTACAACCGTCTTTTAAATCGTACTCTTTTATTAAATCTCGTGCAACAACCTCCCATCTTCCATCATACGCATATCCACCATACCCATACCTTCTGTTTCCATCCCAGTAATCATAGCCGTATTCTTTAGATTTAGTCATGCAGAGAGTTTTGTCATCAACCATTCTACTTATGTAATCTCGAGTAGTTTTTTTATGTAGTTTAGTAACAACGTTTAGAAGTTTTTTCATAAGTGACACCTTGATTTAGTCTAGTTTTTATAATATTCATATACTATCTTTTCTCTTCTTTAATAAAATTAAAAAAAGAGTCTAATTTTCTTTTTTTAATTTTCCAATAATGAGGTTTGTAATTTCATCTTTACTAAATATTTTCTTAGCATTTTCCTCATCTGGGAAAAATACTTTGTCAATTCTTTGATCCATTGACAGTTGCACATTATTCTGTATTGAGTTATTTGCTTCATCAAATAAAGGGTGGCCTTTTTTTATTAATATCATATTAGGAAGTAAAAAAGTTTTACTGATATTTTTGGATTCATTATTCGACTTGTATTCTACGTTACCATTTGCAAAAAACAAGATTTTGAAATCGTTCCTCTTCAACTTATTTAAAAGGTAATCAACTTTTCTTAAAACTGAATTCCCTAAACATTGAACAAAAACCATACCTTCCTTTTTAAGTTTTCTATTCATGATTTGTAAATAATCATTTAAAGCACCTTCACTAAATTCAAGTAAATTGGCATTTGATGTTACAATATCATATTTGGAGGTGCTCTTACTTAATTTTCCTAACTCCCACCAAGGATAAGCGTTACACTTAAAATTATACTTTTTGTAATTCTTTATGTATACTTGTTCTTCTAAGCCACCTTGGCTGTAGATGCTATTATCTTTATCTCTAAAACAATTATTTTTTTCCTTTTTTAGAACATGTTGTTTAAAATCGTCCTTAAATAAAAAGAAATTGATATTATTTTGTAATAAATAAAAGCTTTCGCATGAATCTGTATAGGTATATTCTTTTAAGTCAGAAAAATTACTTAGAAAAAAAGAAAAATTTGCTGCACCTGGTCCAATTTCAAGTATTTTTTCGACCTTTGGATTTATACCTTTAATTTTCTTAAATATTGCAAATGCACTAATTAGAGTATCAAATGGAACAAAATTTTTATGTGCGGGGAAATAATTATTTTGGAATTCAAGATGTTTAATACAAGCCTGTATAAATATGCTTAAATCTTCAGCATTAAAACCATTTAATTCATGCATGTAGGCATTGAATCTATTCTCTTGCATGGTATCAATGATTTGTTTTGTTTGTTGAATGTTATTGATTCTAATTGGGAACCCATCTTTTTCAAAAATATCAAGATTGTATTTTTGAGCGAGTACCCAACTTTGTAATGAATCTTTTGCTTGGTTTTCCTTATTTCGATAATAGTTTATATCAATCATTTTGAATTCTTTTGATAATTTTAGTTGCTACGGATTTGGCATCAATATTATAATATTTCCTTAAAAAGTCTCTATTACCAATTTTGTGAATATATTCATCTTTGATACCAAATTTTGTTATTTTTTTGGCAATATCATTGTCATTCACGTAATTAACTAAAATAGATCCAAACCCACCATTTAGATAGTGTTCCTCGAGTGTAAAAACATGTTCAAAATCGCATAAAATATTTTCGAATTTGTATTTTGTTGTTATCATTGGAACAGTAGCAAATGTTAACTTTATATGCTGTTCTTTAAGTAAATTATCTAGACTTTTTATTTCATCAATCATGGAACTATGTACAAATAAAATACCATCTTGGCCATTTTTGATAATGATAGGTTCTGTTATATCAATGTCTTCATTTTCATGAATAATGGCTTCACCAGCTTTAGGAACTCTTATATAAGATGGACTAGAACTATTATACGCATATTCAAAACATTTTTTTGCTTCAACTGGGTCTGCTGGAGAAAATATATTTAAGTTTGGCATTGTTTTACCAAGTGCAATATCTTCTATAGCGTAGTGGGTCATTCCTGCAGGTGCATATGTTAGTCCACTCCCCGTTCCAACTAAAATAACAGGCAGGTTCTGATAACAAATGTCATTTCTCACTTGTTCGTATGGACGCATTATTACAAATGGGGCAATATTATAAAATATTGGTTTGTGGCCTCTTAGTGCCATACCTGCAGCTAACCCAATATCACATTGTTCATTGACTCCTGGATTTAAGTACTGGTTTGGATAGTCAATTTTAAAGTCATCCCATACCCCTAATCCTGCATCACCTGCAATTAAATAAAGGTTTTTGTCTTCTTTTGCTTTTTTTATAATTTCATTTGCTATGGTATTTCTCATGTTAACTCTTTCAATGCTTTTTCTTTTATTTCATCAGTAACTATATAGTAGTGCCAAATCAGTTCATCTTCCATAAAAGAAACACCTTTTCCTTTTGTAGTGTTACAAATAATTGCTTTGGGTTTTTCACTTTTCATTTTGGAAACTCTTTCTATTTCTTTACAATCATGCCCGTCAATAACATATGTTTCCCAACCAAAGCTTTCCCACTTCTCTTTTACTGGGTAGAATTCCACAAGTTCACTGGCCCTTCCATATCCTTGAAGATTATTATGGTCTATAAATATAGTAAGATTGTTAAGTTTAAGTTTTGGTGCTAACATAGCAGCTTCCCAGACTGAACCCTCCTGCATCTCTCCATCACCCATAAGTACGTATATCTCATTTAGTTCATTTCTTAATTTACAAGAATGGGCTATTCCCAATCCAATAGGTAATCCATGACCTAAACTGCCCGCACTTATTTCTATATGGTCATTGTTATCTTTGTCTGTGTGAGCAGGTAAACTTCCATCATTTTGATAGTACCCCTCAACTTGCTCTTTTGACATAAAACCTTTTTCATGTAATGTTGCATATAAAGCCATTGCACTGTGAGCCTTTGAAAGCAAAAAATAATCTCTTGAATTATGAATTTCTTTTTGTATATTCATTACTTTAAAATATAGAGTTGAGATTATATCTACACAACTTAGTGCAGATCCAATATGCGGTGACTTAGCTTGGTTTGCCATCTGAATAACTGTACGACGCGTATTTGTTGTTAATTCTTGCAAGATTTATCCTTGGTTACTATTTTACTTATTTTTTTTGCGAAACTTTTAAAAGTATTTCCTTTTAGTACATTTTTTGGATTTCCTTTAGGCTCAATGATTAATGCTTCTTTTAAACTAATTTTATCATTAAAGTAGAGCAAGTCATCTTCGAAATATGGAGGATTGTCATTGTCTCTACAGTCGTAAACAACAGGGATACACCCACATGCTGCAGCTTCTGTTAATCGATTCATTATTAAATAATTTGTTGTTGGTATAAGGGCATATTTTGCGCTGTTATAAACTTTTCTTAATTCATCACCATATTGTAAATGCCCCTTGTAAAACTTCTTAAATAAATCGTGTTTTGCCCATTCATCGTTCCCATAAATCTCAATTTCAATTGGCGAAACCTGACAAAGCCACTCTACGGCTAAATACTTAATTATGACAGGACCAAGTTGACCATACATATCAAGTGGGCTTACATTTAAATTTTGAGTTAAAAATTTAATAGTAGAGTAATCCGTATTTTTTTTGTTATTAAGTCTGCTGTATACAAGGTTAACAATGTCGCGATTTTCTTTTTTGAATTCTTCCCTGAGTAGATTGGGAAAATGTCCAATAAATACAATTTTATTTTTTCTTTTTATTGTTTTAGACTCAAAAAATATTTTTTTATTTACACAAAAAGATTGTCTTTGATATTGAATATTTTTGGCATCTAAATAATAGTCCAAATCTTTATACAAGGAAAAAATAAAATCTCTTTTTCTTAAATTCATTTTTTTTTCTGGATTTTTTACAATATCCATAAAATCTTGGAACCACACAAAATTATAAACATCCTTGTGTAACATGTCATTATTTAGATGGTTAATATTTACAGTAATATGAGCTTTGTACTTAGCCAGGGCTTTCACATGTTGGACAAAACAACAAAGTTGCATGTCATTTTTTTGCGTGTGAAAGTGAACATCATAGCCTATTTTTATAAAAGCATCTGAGATGCTTTTAGCTGTGTGTTGCATTACCACTGTTTCTCTGCACGCAGGGATAAATACTCTTAGAGGTCTTTCTGAAAAGTCAGGTTTATATTGTTTGATTTTTTTTTTATATTTTTTTAACAATTGATTCCGAAAATCAATTGCACTATTCATAATGTTAATTATTTTATTGCTAAGAGCTTTTCTTTCCTCTTGAGTAAAATATGTATTGTCATAGCTGACATCATCTGGCAATCTATTCTTTGTTTTTCCAAAATATTTATACAGTTTATCTATTGGAACGTGAATACAGTTTTTTGGGGCAGCTCTCAGTTTCTCCCCAGCATAGTAGCATATCTGTAATCCATCAACTAAAATCGTACAATTGACCCTGTTATTCTGATTTGCTGTTAACAAAGCTGTTTGGGAATCTAAAAAATAAGTGTCTACGTATTCTTTTGGCATCAGATACCTTTGCAAAAGTATGAAAATAAACTGTGGTTTATTATCATATGTGCATCTTCCACAAGTCCATAGTCTTTGCTTGATGTTTCAAAGTGAATATTGATATCAGAGTCATTTTTTAGCTTGCCTCCAGAAAATCCCGTTAATGAGATAATTGTAGAACCAACCTCTTTTGCATATTCAACTGCTTTTATAATATTGGGGGAATTTCCACTACACGATATTGCAATAATGGTATCTTCTGGTTTAAGTATATCTTTGAGTTGCATATAAAATATATTTTCGTATCCTATATCATTTGCAAGCGCTGTTGATATAGAGGTATTATCACATAAACTAAGTACATCTAAGGACAAAATATCACGTCTTTTCAATCCTGTGCCTAAATCATTGGCCATATGAGAAGCTGTTGAAGCGCTTCCCCCATTCCCAATAATATAAATTCTTGAAGTACTGTTGTCTTGATTTTTAATATGGCACTTCATTTTCTCAAATTCATCTATATTTATTGTTTTCATTAAGTCATGAAGATCATTAATATATTTTTTTGTAAAAGAGTTAAAATCCAAAGTAGTACCTTTGTTGTAAAGTAGTGACATTATATTATACTTTTCTAAATAATCACTTATATATGGGGAATAGTACAAATATAATTTTGATATAATAATTCTAATTAAATAAGGGTAGGTTATGCAGTATTCAAAAGAACAAATGACTATATTACAAAACGCGATGACTTCAATGTATGAAGACAATATGAAATTTTTAGAGATATATAATAAAGATGTGTTTGAAAAAGTAACCGAACTTACGAATAAAATCGAAATTAAAAACTATCAAAGCCGATATGAATTGGAATTTGTTAATAACAGTTTCAATATTTTAGATACAGAAAATCAAAAATATATTTATGAAAATAGCTTAGAGGAGTACACTAAAATAGCTGTTGAGGAGACTGATTTTTCCACTAAAGGAAGTATTTCTAACCTGATGAACAGTATATACTCAACTGATAACCAAGAAGAGTTACGATTACTAAATAATGACATACAAACAGAATCTTTCCAACACATTATGAAAGATGTAAATAAATTCAGGAAACTTTTGGATTATCCAAGTATCGCTGAAACCAAAGAGATGAAATATGTGCCCTCCTTTATATTTTTTGGTTCACTTTTGGGTTCTCACTTTTTACCTCTAAAAGAGAAGTTTTCGCCTAAATCTTGTCTCATTATTGAGCCTGATTTAGAACTATTTAGACTATCCCTCTTTGTTACAGAATATAAAATACTTACGAAAAAAAACCGACTGTTTTTCTCTGTATCGGATACGAATACGCAAATGATTAAAAAAATGGAACAATTTATCCTGTATAATTCTTTTGAGAATTATACCTATAAATATTATTCTACTTCGTATCATGATAAAAATCTTTTTAATAATTTTGCCCTAGCTTTACAAAACAGTACACCTTTTGCATATGACCATTACCGACAAATTAACTATGCAAAAGAATCCATCCGTAGTATAAATAAATTCCCAGTATTATTGGAGAAAGAAGTAGAGTCAAAAATTCAAGACCTTCCTATACTAGTATTGAGCCCAGGGCCTTCATTAAGAGAAAATTTCAAATGGTTAAAAGCAAATCAAGATAAGTTTATTACTATTTCTTTTGGAGCAACGGTTAAAGCTCTTTGTGAAGCAGGAATTAAACCAGATATCATCACAAGTGTAGATGCCTCTACTTTGATATTAAGACAGTTCCCAAAAGAATGTAAAAAGGTCTATGAAGATTCTTTATGTTTGTTGGCTGCTGACAGCCACAGGGATTTATTTAAGTTTTTTAAAAAAGAAAATACCATCGTATTTGAGCCAAACTTCAAAATTGTGAAGGAGGGCTTAAAAGAATCTCCTTCCTTGACAGTAGGGGATAACTGTATGCATATACTTCTTACTATGGGTTTTAAAAAAATTTACTTACTTGGGACTGATTTATCTATAGATGCGGATGCTGGAAGCTCATACGACAAGACACACCTTATGTCAGGGCAGAAAAGAAATCTGCATTATTTAAATAAGAATATCAAAAAAATAAGTGAAGAGGTGGATGTATCCAGTAACTACGTTTCTGTTG
>Ga0209707_1000326_pt1 | contig 29827 bp, 34 predicted proteins | sample EN4Hudsemesocosm_FD_184630 | JGI IMG/M metagenome (GOLD analysis project Ga0209707, IMG submission 184630) | Methane-oxidizing microbial communities from mesocosms in the Hudson Canyon - EN4B Hudson Canyon (SPAdes) (version 2) | ecosystem: Environmental > Aquatic > Marine > Cold seeps | place... | reverse complement strand
TCGCCAGAATAGGTGATTAACTGTAGTGAATCATCAAAAATATAATCTCTGGTTTTAAATCTAACTTAAATTACTCCAAATTCAATAAACTGATAAGTTATTTATGTATAATATTTATAAATACATCAAAGGGAAACATTTGCTGGGAAGAATTTTAGGCTTAAGTAAAAACAATCAACAAGGTACAATTATAGGTAAAGATGGAAACAGATATACCTTTAGTACTGAAGACTTAAAATACCCACTCACCTTAGAAAAAGATACTTGTGTGGAGTTTGAAACACACAATTTCAAAGCTACTAGTATTCATACTTGTGAGAGTTGTTATAAAGACCATGCCAATATGAAATTGGGTATTGCCTCTGTTTTCATCACTCTTATTTTTGGATTTGCAGGTACATTTTTGAGTTATTTTTTATTCGCCAAACAGTCCTTTAAAAAAGCAACACTATTGGGAGTTTTACATTTAATTGCTTCTAGTTTATATTTTGTACCAAGTTTTGGACTTATTCTATATATTGGTATTACGTTATATTTTACGACCTTAAATTACAAGGAAGTGATGAGTCAATAGACCCACCTACTCTTTATACTAACTTTTCTTTTGAAGTAATGATTCCATCAATATCAGCATATAAAAACTCACCAGGCACTAACTTTGCCCCAGCAAATTCCAATTCAACATCTTCTTCATAAAGAGAGTCTTTAAAACTTTTTCGTGGACATGTACCCAAAGCGTATAAGGCAACATCAATTTTTTGTGTCATTTCAATGTCTCTTACATATCCATTAATGATGATACCTGCCCAGTTATTTTCTTTTGCATATTTCATCAGGTTTTCACCCACAACCGCATAGTATTTTGCGCCAACATCAACTACAGCAACTCTTGATTTTCCTTCACTTTTTAAAAGTTTAATCAAGCCACCATTTTGCTCATCCAACTTTAGTGTAACTATTTCTCCATAGCATTTGGTTTTTTTACCAAATGATTTAAAAATATTATCTAATACCCCTACCTTATCCTTATGTTCATCGCATAAATCTGCTGTATAAAATTGCATTAAGTTCCCTCGTTTTTATTTGCAAAATTATTACATTATCTGTATTAAGTTCTTCTTACTATAAGGGTTTAAAGGGAGTTTTACAAATATTTCGATACTATATTAGCCTTTTAATAAATACATAACAATTGGGAATTATATGAAAGTAGTAACAGGCGTTGTCGGAAATGATATACACGTTGTAGCAAATAGACTTATTGATTTGTCTTTACAAGCTAGAGGATTTGAAGTATTTAATCTGGGAGTTAATACCTACCTGGAAGAGTTTTTTGATGCAGTCATAGAAACAAATGCAGATATCCTTTTAATTTCTTCACTTAATGGTGAAGCTGAAGGCTGGGGAAGAGAAGTCCAAATTTTAAAAAGTACGTACGGAACACAGTTGGATAATGTAGTATTTATGATTGGCGGAAACCTGGTCGTTGGTACGGGTGATTCAGGTGATATAGTGCCAAGATTTAAAAACTACGGTTTTGATTTAGTTTTTCATCAAGTTGATTTAAGTACGGGCCTTGATACCTTAGAAAAACATATGAAAGGACTGGGAAAATGAGTTTATTGCAAGAAGAGAGAGAAATAATCTTAAACAATGAATACGTGGATAATTTTGACTTTGCTGAAGTTGAAGACTTTGTTAAAAATGCAAGCAAAGACCTATTTATTTCGCACCATTTTAAAAATCAAAAAAAGATGCTTGTTCAGCCACGAGGGGGATTTCCTACTTATGAAAAGCAATATGCACTTTATGAATTTTTTCTAAAGTCTGATGTAGATGTTTTGCCTTTAACAATTGATTCAAATACCAGACTTAACGACTATGCAACAGCAAAAAAGATGTTACGTTTAAGTGAAGAAAATGAAATAGACATGTTAAATGGTTATCCATTGGTAAGCCATGGATACAGAACTACTCGAAAAATGATTACACATTTTAATAAACCTGTATCTTTAAGACATGGAACGCCAGACGCAAGACTGCTCATTGAAACAGCAATTGCTTCTGGTATTTTTGAAATTGAAGGTGGTCCAATTACCTATTTGCTACCTTATTCAAAGAACTTTCCACTTGATAAAGCTTTTTTATACTGGAAATATGTAGAACGAGTTTGTGCTAACTACTCTAATCTTAACGAACCAATAAACAGAGAATCTTTTGGTCCATTGACAGCCACATTAGTTCCACCTTGTATTACTATTGTAATTCAACTTTTAGAAATGTTATTATCTCTTGAAGAAGGTGTGAAATCTTTTTCCGTTTCTTTTGCACAAAATGGTTCCATGAATCAAGATATAGTTACAGGTGCGGTTCTTCGTAAAATGGCAGCATACTATGCAAAAGAAATAGATTGTGAAGATGCAGCGATAAATCTTGTATATCATCAATGGATGGGTGCTTTCCCTCAAAACAAAGATTTTGCAGAACAACTAATCAGTATGAGTACTATTATAGCGTCAATGGTTGGTGCGGATAAAATCATCACAAAAACCAGAGAAGAAGCCTCTGGAATACCTACTAAAGAAGCCAATGCAAAAACCGTTGCAAATACACAATATACCCTTAGAATTTTAAATGGTCTTCCAAATGTTGTGGATGAAGAAGAAGAAGAAGTTCTAACACAAGAAGTAAAAGACATTATGAGTGCTGTGTTTAATGACAGTGCAGATACATTATGGAGAAAAGTATTTAACTGTATTAAAAATGGAATAATAGATGTACCTTTTTCACCTCACATTATTAACCAAAATGAGATGATAACAGTAAGAGACAAAAATAAAAACATACGTATTATAAAAAGAGGAAATGTACCTATTTCTGACAAATGTTACAAGTATGAAAAATCAAAATGTGATTTATCGAAAGATACAACATCTATAGTAAATGACATTATCCATGATATAGGAATTATGCAATGGTAAACAATGATAAGCTATTAATAGATATTGGAAGTACTTATTTCAAAATCAGTACTCAAGATAAGTTAGAACAACACTTTAGAGATTTTAATAAAAATATTTTTGATGATTTATCCCATAAATGTGAAAAAACCATCAATGGCTTTAAAAAGGAGGACATATACATTTGTTCTTCTGCTAATGGCGGATTAAACACACTTATTGTTGGTATTACAAACTCTTATTCTTTAAAATATGCAACAAACATTGCGTTTAACTCTGGAATCAATATCATTGATACAGTTTTATATCAAAATATTGAGGAAACATCTATTCCCAGTGAACTTATTGACGTTATTATTATTGTGGGTGGAATTAATAGTGTTAAAAATATTTTTGATAAAAAACTGTTCTCCTTTTTAAAGAAAACTTCTTATTCAAATATTGTATATGTGGGAAGCGAAAAAGACAGTGAGTATTTATCACAAAACATCCAAAACTTAAAAGTACTTCCAAATATTATTGATAATAAACTGCATGTAAGAGAAGATGAGTTGAAAGAATATCTTACCAATCTCTATCAAGCAGATATCATGGGAAAAGAAGACATAAAACACCTCTATGATATCACGGCAAATCAGATATACTCAACTCCATATATCGTTAATAAAACATTGCCACTTATCAATACAAAGTTTGTCATAGCTGACCCATATATCTTAATCGATATTGGAGGGGCAACCACTGATATCCACTATTCAAAAGACCTTGTAAATGATAATATGGTTATAGATACAGAGTATGATAGATTGGTTTTTAAAAAACTGGGTGTTTTCAAATCAAGAGAATCACTGATTTTCTCTGCCAAAAACAATGAGTTTGTTTATGAATTATTGGCACATTTAAAAGTGACAGAAAACATTTTTGAAGAGCAAAATGAAAAAGCAACTAAAATACTAATGCAGTTGGCTATTTTCTTAGTTCTGTGTAAGGTATCATCATACAATGATGCATATATTACTCTCAAGCTTAATGTACTTAACTCTGTCGTATTTACAGGTGGGATTACAAAAGTTCTGGCACAAGAAGATATAGAAGATATCGTTTCATTTTTTTATAAAAAGATTTTAAATTCATCACATAAGCCTACATTGGTACTAGATAGCAACTATGATATCTGGACTTTGGGAATTGTGAGTTAAAGGGAAGACATGTCAATTAATTGTATAAGAAAACTAATAGAAGAAGCAGCTGTTTCACATCCTGAGAAAACTGCTATCATCGCTGAGAATAAAAGTATAAGTTATAATGAGTTATTTACAAAAGTGAATCAGGTGGCTTTTTATTTAAAAGAGCTTGACCTTCCAAAAGGAAGTAGGATTGGACTTTACTCAAATAAACAAATAGACCAAGTTATTGCTATTTTAGCCATACTCTCAACGGACTATATTTTAGTACCCTTAACCAAACTGCTCAAAAGTGAGCAAGTTGAATACATCATCAATGATTGTGATATCAAATGTATCATTACAGATAAAATCAAACTTGAAAGTATTGAAAAATTCAACTTTGACGGACATCTTATCTCTTTTGAAACCACCAATAAAGACATACCCTCTTTTGAAGAAATCTACAAATACTATAATAAACCTTATAGCTGTAGTGTTTCAGGTCATCAAAATGCTGTTATCACTTATTCATTTGGAATTTCGGGGCGTCCAAAAGGTATTGTAATATCACATAGAAACTTAATCGACTCAGCTCGTGTGGTTTCTCAATACTTAGACTTACGTGAAGATGATGTCATTTCAGGTATTTTGATATTTAACCTTGATTATGGCTTGAATCAAATCTTTTGTTCTTTATATAAACGTGCGACACTAGCACTTCACAGATTTTTATTGCCAATGGACTTCTTCAATCACTTAATCAATGATAAAGTATCAGTACTTCCAATCATGCCTATAAACTTAACACAAATATTTGATGAAGATTCACACAGATTACCCAGCGCGCAGATTTTATCTAATATTCGAATAATTACTTCTTCAGGAGGAAATGTTACTTCTAAAATGATTTCTGATGTGGATAAACTTTTTCCTGGTGCTAAGTTTTATTCTATGCATGGATTAACAGAAGCCTTTAGATCAACTTACTTAGACCCTGAACAATTAAAAATACGACCCAACTCAATTGGGAAAGCCATTGCAGATGTTGAATTGTATGTTATAAATGATAGGGGAGAAGAGTGTAAACCAAGAGAAGTTGGTGAGTTAATACACAGAGGAAGTTATATATACAGAGGTTTCTGGAACGGGGAAGAAGAGACCAAAACTCGATTTAAAAGTATCAAGATATTAGATAAAGTTCTAAACCTTGAAGGTAATTTAGTCGATGAAATTGTAATTGCCAGTGGGGATTATGTATACAAAGATGAAGAGGGTTATATCTTTTTTGTATCAAGAAATGATGATATGATTAAATCAAGAGGCTTTAGAATCAATCCTGTTGAAGTTGAACGAGTTGTAAATGAAAACATTCAAGATATAAACCAATGTGCGGTATTTTCTATTGAAAATGCTGAAATTGAGGAGGAGATTGTGCTTGTTTACAGTAGTAGCAATGAATTATCCAAAAATGAAATTTTATTTGAATTAAAAAAACATTTAGCAAGTTACATGTTACCTGCTAAAATTATCTACAAACGAAGTTTGCCACTTAATCCACAAGATACATCAAAAATCAATAAACAAGAGTTAAAAAAAGAGCTACAAGAGCTTAAATAGTTGAGTGATATAATCATATCTGGGGTAAATATAATTACCCTAAGTGATTATCACTCTGAGTGTTTGACTATAAAGTAAATAGTTGTTATTTAAACTGGATTTTATTGTTTTCTTCTTCTTTATCTTTGAGGTATTGATAAAATACAATAGATGTAATAAGACACACAACGCAGATGATAGTAAGTAGAATTGATTCAGTCATAATTTATCCCTTAGTGTTTTGGGTGTAAGAACTCATCAAACCAATCTGACTTATTATATTTGACCCAAATATCATCAGGTATCAAACTTACAATTGCAAGAACAATTAATATAACGATCAAAACGATTACTTCCATACTTAATTCAAACATTGCCATGTCTTTAATTAAAGCAGTCACATTCACTTCCCAATATTTTTTCAATCATGAGCATAATTCTAATAAAATATTGTGGCAATTTTGTGGTATTGAAATAAATATTTCAGAATTTTACAATTATGCCACTATTTTTATGGTATCATTAAAAAAATAATTAAAATCTACATCAAAATAGAGAAATTTAAAAGAGAACCCTAATGAAGAAACTACTTACAATATTATTTATCGTCCTATTTACAAGCTCACTATTTGCAGAAGACTTTTCAGAGATGAGCACCCAAGAACTTATCGCTATAATGGGCTATGTAAAGCCAGCTAACTTGCCAAAATTCAAAAGAGAATTGAGAAGTAGAGTAAATTCAATGAGCAAAAACGAAAAGAAAAAATACAAAAAAAACCTGCCAAAAATGAAGAGATAACATGAAACAAAGACTTCTTTTACTTGAAGATGATTTGACGTTAAGTGAGACATTAGTTGAGTTTTTTGAGGACTTAAACTATGAAATCACTCCCATTTATGACGGGGATGAAGCCAATGATATAATATACGAAAATAACTTCGATTTATTTATTCTTGATGTTAATGTTCCTTCCATGAATGGCTTTGAACTGCTCAAAAGTGTCAGAGAAAATGGTATTAAAACCCCAGCAATTTATATGACTTCTTTGAATTCAATGCAGAGTTTAGAAGAAGGATACGAGAGTGGGTGTGATGACTACATTAGAAAACCTTTTTTACTCAAAGAATTACACCTAAGAGTGAAAACCATTCTGAGTAGAAGTTTTCATCATGTGAATGATGAAAAAATAAAAATAAATGATTCTATTTATTTTGATATCAATACCAATATTTTATACAATAATAACGAAGTATGTAATATAAAAAATAAAGAAGCAAAACTGTTGAAGTTTTTTTTACAAAACAAAGACCAAATCATCACACATGATAGAATCTATGAAGCCTTGTGGGAGTATGATGAAGACTTTAGTGAAAATGCTTTAAGAACCTATATTAAAAATATCAGAAAAGTAATAGGAAAAGAGAAAATTGTTAGCATTAAAAAGCTCGGTTATAGATTTAAAGCACAGTGAGAAAAAGACTCTTATAGGATTCTTTTGTCTGTATATAGCTTTATGTATAGTCATACTTATTTTTATATCCTTTGTATATTACAAATTTCAAAAAGACTTCATGTTAAGTCAAAAAAGAATTAACTTACAAAACTATGCCAATGAATTTATTGTCAAGTTAAAACAACTGCACATTAACTTTGATAAAAATCAACTCTACCCTAGAGATTCTCGTTTTAAAACAGCCATTTACGACAGTGATAAAAAGCTCATTTTTTCAACACTAAAATCCACTGAAGTAGAACTTGACAATATTGTCTATCTTCACAATAAAAGCATTCATTTTATAAAAGAACCTGAGTCTTACTATTTGGGTGCTAGGTATGTTATATTAGAGATTGAAGATGATCAAGAATGGTTATTTACTCTGCAACAACAAATTCTAATTTTTACCAGTACCGGTTTTATTTTTATGTTACTCATTGGATATTTTCTGCTGCGTTTATTTCTAAAACCCATGAGAGATGCCATGCATTTATTGGACAGATTTATCAAAGATACTACCCACGAGCTCAATACTCCTATTAGTGCAATTGTTGCCAATATAGAGATGATAAATATAGATGAATTGGACGAAAAACTCGCACGTAAAATCAGAAGAATAGATATTGGAGCTAAAACCGTTTCAAATATTTACCAAGACTTGACTTACTTAACACTCAATAATCAAATCATGTCTCAAAATGAGAAGATTGATGTATCTCAAATAATTCTGCAAAGAGTTGAATATTTTACTACCTTAGCCAATGTAAAACACATTGAATTTAACCTTAACATTGAAAAAGATGTTTTTTTATTTATTGATGTTAAGAAACTTTCAAAACTCATAGATAACCTTATTTCTAATGCCATTAAATATAACAAAATCAATGGTTTTATTAATGTTGAACTTAAACAAAACTATTTAAGCATAGAAGACTCTGGAAAAGGTATCAAAAAAGAGCAGTTACAGCGTTTATACGACAGATACTCCCGTTTTGATAAAACAGTAGGTGGATTTGGAATTGGCCTTAATATTGTCTCTATGATTTGTAAAGAGTACAACTTGAATATTCAGATTGATTCCCAAATCAAAATTGGAACAAAGGTTGAACTACAATGGTAATAAAACTTATACTTATTCTTTCTCTCATGTTAGGCTACTTAAATGCATCAGTTTATCAAAAAGAGTGTATCTCTTGTCATCAAGAATTACCCGTAAGTATTGATAAGTACTTTTACCGATATCTTTTAAAATACAGCAGCGAAACAAAAGTAAAAGCTGCCATAAATCAATACCTTCAAAACCCAAGTCGTGATAAAACCGTTATGGCCGACGCATTTATTAATCGATTTGGACTTAAAAAGAAAAGTAAACTTAATCAAAAAGAGCTCGAATCTGCAATTCATGAGTACTGGGAAACATACAAAATATTTGGAAAACTTAAATAATCTCACAAAAATAAACAGTCCACAATCATTTCACTTTTATAATCTACAATTCTACATACATATCAACAGTGATATGTAAATATCATTTTAAGTTCACCAACTAGAAGTTAAATTATTCTTTAATTTAACACTGGTTTGGTTAGAAAAACTTAATATCTGGAGAAAATTATGAAAAACTTAGGAATAAAATCATTTACATTATTGGCACTTTTAGGAACATCAACACTATTTGCAGATGGTGCATCATTATATAAAAGATGTGTAGGCTGTCATGGAGTAAATGGTGAAAAAAAAGCCCTTGGGAAAAGTGAAGTAATCACTGCATGGGATGAGTCTAAAACACTTGCTGCATTAAAAGGTTATAAAGATGGAAGTTATGGAAAAGCAATGAAAGGTGTTATGAAAGGTCAAGTTGTAAAATTGAGCGATGAAGAGCTAGACGCTTTAGCAAAACACATTTCAACATTAAAATAAACAGAAATTAAAAAGGGTAGATCATGAAAAAAACATTATTATTTTTATTACTTTCATTAACATTACTAGAAGCAGATACCAGAGTTTATCACAAAAAAGTTGACGTAATTAGAAGTGAAGCAGTTTATAAAACCATCACAAAACAAGTTCCATATGAAGAGTGTTATGACCACCAATACGAAGAAAAAATACCTACATATTCAAATAAAAGATCTCGTAAGGATGATTCTTTAGGACTTGATACCTTGATTGGAGTCACAGGTGGAGTTGTTGTTGGAAACCAAATAGGTAAAGGTAATGGAAGAGTTGCTGCAAAAATTATTGGAGGTCTTTTGGGTGGTGTTCTTGCCCATGAAATCAGAAATAAAGACGTAAGCTCTAATCACAATAGAGGCAATGATTACTATTACGAGACTAAAAATGTAAGAAAATGCAAAACAAAATATGAAACTTACGAAGAAGAGATTCAAATTGGTTATAAAAACTTTTTTATGTATCAAGGTAAAGAGGTATATAAAATCACTAAATCTCCAAGAAAAAGATTAAACATCAAAAATACTATCTCATTTTAATAAGAGAGGGATTTATTCCCTCTTTTAAAAAAAACATCAACTTTCAAAATATGACTTAAAATAATAACACTTCCTTTAAAAATTCATCAAATAGCTAAAGAATCATTACATTGTACAATTAATTCATTATTATTTATCATTTGGAGATAATTTTTATTTTAATTTTGATACCATCATATATAGAATAATTTTAATAAAATTTCAAAGTGATATATTTTAAATGAACACACAAATAACGTTAAACGAAGACCAAAGAGATTGTTTACAAGAACTTATGAATGTTGCTTATGGCTCGGCAACTGCTGCTATTTCAGATATACTCGATGCTTTTGCGACGCTAAGCGTTCCAGCTATTAGCATTATTGATACCAAAGATTTAAAAGCTCATCTTCTTAATAACATTGAGGTTGAAGATGTTCATTATATCTCTTCCCAGACCTTAAATGGTAAAATTGCAGGAGAGTCACTGTTTATCATTGGAGAGAAATCTTCCATTAACCTGGCAAAAGAGTTTGGATGTGAAGAAGATGCAGATGTAAATGAATTGTGTGATGTTATTTTAGAAATTACAAATATACTTTCTTCTGCAACCATCAGTAAACTGGCACAAGAGATGGGAACAGTAGTATCATTCTCCCCTCCTCACATTCACATGGTTCACTCCATAGAAAATTTCGATAATCAATATTTGGAAAAATATCAAAAAGTTATTGTCATAAAAACACAACTTAATTTTGAAAACCAAAACATCAATGCTGACTTATTGATATTAACGACCGATGACTCTATCGTTTTCATAGAAAATATGTTAGATAAAATTTTAGAAGAGTTTTGATGACTTTTAGCCAAAAATTTGATCTCATCTGTGATACTGTTGATAATGGTGTAATACTATTGGACTCGAACCTACAAGTGCACTTTTGGAATAATTGGCTTGCCACAAGGACCAATATCTCTTTCGAAGAAATAAAAAATAAAAATCTCCTTGATTTTTTCCCAAATATCAATACAAAAACACTCAACCGTAAAATCAAAACATCACTAAATTTAAACTCACCTACTTTTTATGACTCTGATATCAATAAATTCTTATTAGATATTGAGTTAAACAAAGTTACCAATAAAGTTTTTCAATCGATGAGACAAGGGGTAACCATCACTCCTTTTGATAAAGAATCTGGTTTGGTTATTGTTTATATATACGATACCACTCTCTTAAGCGAAAGTAATCATAAACTTGAAACTCGAAATACCAAACTTCATCAAATCCAAAATGAATTAAAAGATGAGATAAACAAAATTGAGCTTTTATTGGATGCAACTATGGATGCAATGTTTGTCTTTGAAAATGGCCTTTGTGTTAATACCAATGACTTGGGCATTGAGCTTTTTGGCTACGTTAATAAACATGAACTCATGGGAAAAACAATTTCACAGTTTTTAAAAAATAGCTCAGACTTGGACATATCGAAACACTACAGTAAACCCTTTGAATTATCTTTGATAAAAAAAGATGAAACCATATTTCCTGCATTGTTAAAAATAAAAAAAAGTATTTTCAAAAACAGACCTATTGAAATAATCTCTATTGTTGATTTGAGTGAATTAAAAGCAAAAGACAAGTTAATCTCTGAGCAGTCAAAACATGCAGCAATGGGAGAGATGATTGGAAATATTGCCCATCAATGGAGGCAACCACTAAATACCATATCAACAGCAGCCAGTGGAGTAAAACTTCTCAAGGAATGTGATGCACTTGAAGACAGTGACTTGGATGAATCATTAGAGGGCATTATTAAAAGTACCAAATATTTGTCACGAACCATTGATGATTTTAATGACTTTTTAAAAGGGGATAAGGAAAAGACAAATTTTAATCTTCAAGAAAATATTCAAAAAGATTTATCCATCTTAAAAGCCATGATGAAAAACTCTAAAATAAATATTATTGAAAAACACGAGCAAGCTATCGAGTTATTCAGTTTTGACAATGAATTATCCCAAGCTATTATTAATATCCTTTCAAACTCCAAAGATGCCTTTGAGCAGGATGAAGTAACTTTTATTGATGATAGACACATTTTCATCCACACCTCAGTATCTGATAATAATGCAGTTATTGATATATTCGATAATGCAGGAGGAATTCCTGATGAAATTTTAAACAAAATTTTTGAGCCTTATTTCACCACGAAACACAAAAGTTTAGGTACAGGATTGGGTCTTTATATGACACTACAAATTATCACTCAAAATATTGAAGGTATCATTACAGTGGAAAATAAGAAATTTACCTATAACAGTAAAAACTACAATGGGGCCAATTTTAAAATCACAATACCACTTAACTCTGAAGTAAGCATTACTCGACATACCTAGAGCATTTTTTTCAAACCTTGATTGACTTAGACTCAAGTTTTAGATATAATAATTAAATATATAAATGAAACAAACGGAGAAAAAATGGCCAAAAGTTTGTACGAAACTTTAGAAATAAACGACAATGCATCAGCTGCTGAAATAAAGAAATCTTATCGGAAACTTGCAAGAAAATACCATCCAGATGTAAATAAAGACAAAGATGCGGAAGAAAAATTCAAAGAAATTAATGCTGCATATGAAGTTCTTAGTGATAACAATAAGAAGACCCAATATGATCAACATGGGGATTCAATGTTTGGGGGACAAAACTTTCATGACTTTGCTCAAGGGCAAGGTGGTGCAGGAGTTGATTTAGATGAAATATTAAGAAATATGTTTGGACAAGGTGGCGGTGGTGGCTTTGGACAAAGTGGTTTTGGACAAGGTGGATTTGGTGGGTATGAAGAGCCTGACTTAGATGTACAAGCGCAAATTAGCATTACCTTTGAAACTGCTATTCTTGGTGGTAAACAGCACATTTCTTTAAACAATGAAAGTTTTGATATTAAAATACCTGAGGGTATAAAAGATGGTCAAAAAATAAGAGCAAAAGGAAAAGGTAAGTCAATGCAAGGGTACCCTAAAGGGGACTTGATTATCAAAATAAATATCTCACATAGCCAAGAATATGTAAGAGAAGATTATACTTTGACTAAAACATTTGATATTTCACTTAAAACTGCCCTATTTGGTGGAAAAGTTGAGATTCCAACTATTCATAAAAACATCACCTTGAAAGTGCCAAGTAATACAAAACAAAGCCAAAAATTCAGAGTAAAAGAATTAGGTGTTTTGGATAAAAAGACATCTACAAAAGGTGATTTATACTTAAAGGCAAATATTGTTCTTCCTAAACTTGAAGATTTAGATGAAGAATTAAGTGCATTAATGGAAGAAAAACTCCCAGTATCTTAAATAAGGACCTTAGATGGATAAAAGTTATAGCTACGTAGAACCTGTTTATTTAATAAGTGCCGTTGCACAAATTCTTAATATCCATCCACAAACTCTTAGACAATATGAAAGAGAGGGTTTGATCAAACCTTCTCGAACCAATGGCAAAATACGCTTGTATTCACAAGAAGACATTGATCAGATAAAAAGCGTACTAAATTTAACCAGAGAACTTGGAATTAACCTTGCGGGTGTTGATGTAATACTCAAACTAAATAAAAGAATAAAAAAACTCGAAGATGATATCGAAGAGTATAAAAGTAGAATCAGAGACAGCGATGACGTAGGAGTTGTTCCAGCATCCAAAGCTTTAGTAATTAAAAAAAGTTCATACGAGATAGTAATAGTAGAGGAATAAATCCTCTACTATTTACAATTGATATTTGACAACGTAGTTTCTCATTAATGGGGGTAAATCTAAATAGTTTTCATCATCAGGTGATAACTGTTGATTTACACTTTCATTGGAATTATGAGATTCAGATTCAAAGTTTTTCACTTCTTGTTTTGATTCAAATCCAGTTGCAACAATGGTTATTTTAACTTCATCTTTTTCCAAGGTATCATCTGAAGTCGTACCAAAAATCACTTCCGCATTATTATCAATAGTATCATGAATCGTACCCATCACATTATTAATAGTAAACAGTGATACTTGAGGATGAATATTAAAATGTATCAATATTCCTTTTGCTCCACCTAAAGATACTTTATCAAGCAAGGGCGACTCTATGGCATCTTCTAAGGCTCGTTGCGCTGCATCTTCACCTTTTGCTTTTCCTATACCCATTAAAGCCATTCCACGGTGTTGCATGATTGTTTTAACATCAGCAAAATCCGTATTAATATCAGAGTTACCAGGATTTAAAATCACTTCACTCATTCCATTAACAGCTTGAAACAGTATATTATCAATGATTTTGAAAGCATCTTTCATTCCAACACTTTCGTCAATGATTTCAAGTAATCTGTCATTGGGAATAACGATTATAGAGTCACTTACTTTTTTAAGCTCTTCAAGCCCAAGGTTTGCAAGCCCTGCTCTTTTTTTACCTTCCCAAGTAAAAGGCCGAGTCACAACAGATACGGTTAATGCACCAACATCTTTAGCAGCATTAGCAATAATAGCAGCAGCTCCTGTTCCCGTTCCTCCTCCAAGTCCAGCTGCTATAAAAACAATATCAGCACCCTCAAGTGAAGTTTTAATGTCATCATAACTCTCAACAGCAGCATCTCGACCTACTTCAGGTTTCATACCTGCACCTAAACCTTTGGTAAGTTTAAGTCCCAATTGTATCTTTTTGGGTGCTTTAGAAATATGTAATACCTGTAAGTCTGTATTAGCTGCAATCAAATCAATTTTATGACTACCTTCGTTAATCATATGGTTAATCATATTACAACCACCACCACCAACTCCAATAACAGCTATTTTTGCTACATTATCAGAGAGTACTTGTGTGGGCATATTTATTTCTATATCATCTACTTTAAATAAATTATTTTCCATTAAAACCACTCCGATACTTTATTCCAAAATTTTGATACGCCTTTTTTCTTAGCACTTTTTGGAATAATGGATAAAGGTGTAGGCTCTGACTCATCTTGTATAGGCGATGAATGTTTATCAATTGTTTTAACGATTCTAGGTTGCTCATGGTTTTTTTGTGCTCTTTGTCTCAATTTTTTGTTTGAATCTAATTCGAAATTTGCATTTCTATCTAATCCATATAATAGAAGTCCTACAATGGTTGACATAGTAGGGTCTTCAAAATTTACATATCCATTTTTAATATTAACAGGGGAAGAAACTTTAATGGGAATATCTTCAAAAACATTTGAAGCCAATTCTTTAATTCCTATCAACTGGCTCAAACCTCCTGTAATTACAATACCTGCACCCATATAGTCTGAAATTCCACTGTCAATGATTTTTTCTTTTATCAGGATAAGTGTCTCTTCAACACGTGCATGAATAATTGTTTGAACAGAATCTAGGTCCATTTCTTTAGTATTTTGTTCATCCCCAATAATAGGAATTTTTACTTTTTTAATGGCCAAATCATCATTTTTATATGAGCTTAATAAATTCCCATATTTTATCTTTAACATCTCTGCTGCATTTGGTGGGGTATGTAACATAACTGAAAGATCATTGGTAATATGAGAAGAACCAACTGGTATAAAGTCATTATACACTATTGATTTTCCTTTAAAACAGACAAAATCCGTTGTACTTCCACCCATATCAATAACACCTGTGCCAAATCTCTTTTGTTCTTCATTCACTACTGAAATAGCAGAAGAGTATCCATTTAATACAAAATTAGATACTTCCAGACCTGATGATTTCATGGCACTTTTTATGTTGGTTAATACTGTTTTTTTAGCTGTAACAATATAAACAGAAACTTCAAGTCTTGCACCATTCATATTTAAAGGATTGTCAATAGACTGAGAATCATCTACTTTAAAATAAATAGGTAATACATGAATGACATCATACTCAGGAACAATAGTCGCATTGTATAATGCCATTTGTAGTACTTGATTGATTTCATTTTCTGTTATTAAACCATTGGGTATATTTACACTTCCCGCACTTCTAATACCTTTGGTGCAAGCACCAGAAATGGATACCAAGGTAGTATCTATATCACTTTGAGTACTTCTTTTGGCATTTTGGATTACACTATTAATAGCAGTTGACGCAACTTCTATATTAGTAATTAACCCTTTATTGATACCGTCACTTGATTCAATACCCATACCTAAAATATTAATATTACCGTTTAAATCATTTTGTGCTACTACGGCTGTTATATTCGTAGAGCCAATATCAATTGCTAAAAGAGTATTACTCAATTATTTTTCCTTTTCGTCTAATGAACGTTGAACTTCATACCTGTTTTCCAGTCTTTTAACAAAACTTGTCATCAGTTCTCTGTTTTGAAGATCACTTAATGTACTTTTTACGATATTGTCTTTTGACGTATCATATTTAGATAATCTGCTGTCGTTAATCTTATATAAAACAATTTTGTTGTCTATTTTAATTTGACCTTGCTTTTGCGTTACTGCAAACAATGAGTTTAGAAACTGTGCAGCTTCATTTGCATTCAAGCCAGTAATTTTATTAAAAGAGTCTCTTGAGATATATCCCAGTTTAACACCAGTAAAGTTTTCAAGTTGTTTTTTTGCATTTTCAGCTAATTTTGCTGCTCTTGCTTCTAGGTCAAAATCTTTTTTAACTGCATGTTTTGCAATATCATATTCTAAAGGTTTTGGATTAAACTGATTGATAACTCTGATTAACACATAATTATCACCTTCTAAAAATGGCTTAATTAAATCACCTTTTGAAGCTGTTCTCACTTTATCTCTGTTTTCAGATGAAAAACCAAGTTTATCTTCAAAAATCACTTCAGACCCAGTGATATTCTCTTCACCTTTTTTAACTTTTAAATACGTTTTTAAAGCCGTTTTCTTTGTACTCTTCACATTGATTGCTCTGATTACTTCTATTTTCGCTTCATCTAGAGTTTTTAATTTTCCATCAGCTTTTTTCAAATCAGCTCTGTTTTTTTCATAATAAGAATTTAATGCTTCAACACTTGGAATTGTTGTTGAAACAGGAATTTTTTTCACTTGTAATTCATATGAATTCATAGACATATATCTGTTTCTATTGGCTTCAAAGAATTTTGTCAACTCTTGCGTTGAACTTGAAACTTGAACATCTTTGATATCCAAAATTTTAATGTCCACGTTATCTTCTAAAAACAGTAATCTGTTTAAATTTTTAATCTCATTTTTTGTTGGTTCAACTCTAAACAGTGCTTCGATTTTTTGTAAAAGAAGATTGCTTTTTAAACCTTCTTCATAAGCTACAGGTGTTGTTCTGTTTTGAGTTAATAATCTGACATAAGTATCTTTATCAAACTTACCATTTTGTTGGAAAGCAGGATTATTAACTAACTCTTGAGCAATATCTTTTTGTGTAATGTCTAAACCTAATTCATCACCATAAGATAATATTAAATTCTTTTGAATTGTCATTTGATAAGCAGCATTACTTAAATTTAATTGATTTGCTACATCTTGATTAAACTGTTCACCCATCATTTGTTGATATTGTGAGTAAAGATTACTGTATTCTCGTTGGTATTCTTCATAAGAGACTTCTCTCTCTCCAACAACAGCTACTGATCCAGCCGAACTTCCAGGAGAATAAGACCCCCAACCGACAAATCCTGCACCTACAAATGCAATAGTACTAATCCATATTGTTACGACAAGCCATTTCTTATGTGTTTGCATCCATGTTATCATATAATATATTCCTTATTTTATTTTTAGATATACTACATAAAGATTACTTTTAAAACAGTTAAATAGCCTCACTCATTAGGTCATTTATAACAGATTCTCTCTTAGTAGTTTCAATTCTCTTGCAAGCACTTTTAAATGCGTCTTCTTCTCCCACGATATAACACATTTTTTTAGCTCTAGTAATTGCAGTATAAAGCAGCTTAGTGTTGTGCATAATATAGTGAGAAAAAGTCATAGGAATGAGTGCATTTTCATACTCCATTCCTTGAGTTTTATGAATGGTTAGACAATAAGCCAAACTTAAAAGAGAGTTCAACATGTCAAATTCGTAGAAGACGACCATATCGTCATTTGGGTACAGTACAATACACTTATTTTCTTCAAAATCAAGTTTAATAATCATACCCAGCTGCCCGTTAAATACACGTTTTTCCACAAAGTCGCTTGAAGCATTTTTATACATACTCATGGTTTGTGCTTTCATATTTTCATTTTTAATATGTATGACTTTATCCATCATTTTATATTCATATAGTTTGGTCTGTTTTGACTTATCACGGCTGCTGTTAAAGAGTTTTTGAAGTTGCATATTCAAATTCTCTACTCCCAAGCTTCCTGCTTTCATTGGAGTAATTACCTGAAAAAGAGTCAAAGACTTGGCAATTTCTTTATCTTTGATAAGTGTATATAAATCCTTGATATAAGTAGATGCCACGTGTAAAATGGTGTTTAAAATTCGTTCTGAATTTTGAATACGCACATCTGTAAAGTCATTTTGAGAGGCACCATTTTTTATGGCATAGTAGTTATCAATAGAAACATTGATAAATTTGAAGTCTTCATAGTTTTCATTATAGGCAGGTAATTGCCCCTGCCTAATATCATTTGCAATAAGTGCAATGGCTTGGTTTTCATTTTGTCTGTATATTTTTGTCAGTTTACAGATAAAAGCCAATTCATACTTAATACTGTCTGCTAAAATATTCCCTGCACCAATGGCAGGAAGTTGACCATCATCACCCACAATTATAAAAATTGCGTCGGGGTGCATTTTTGAAATTATTTGATAAAAAGTTACAGAGTTCACCATAGATGCTTCATCCAATAAGATGACTTTGTAAGGAAAAAAGTCCAGCTCTTTGTGTTTTACCAACAATGATTGTATTGTTCCACTGTTATAACCTGTGGTATCCGATATTCTTTGTGCTGCGATTCCACTCAGTGCTGTACATATGATATCATCGTAGGGTGTGATTTCTTGTAAAAGTTCTAAAATCGCCCTACTTGATGTTGATTTACCCGTACCAGCATATCCGATTAAAAAAAGTACACTGTGTCCCTCATTGATAGCTTCAACAGCACCTGCTTGTTCCGTGCTTAATGTAAAGCCCAGACTTTTCTCTTTTTTTTCAATATATTCTGAAAAATTTGAAACAATTTTTTGATTGAGACCTTCATTTTGACGTATTTTAAAAAACTCCAATATTCTTTTTTCTGCAAAGTACAACATTGAAGGAGAGTATCTATCAGCTTTTGTTTGATGGATGTCTTCATCTGCCAACATTTTAGTGACTGCACTTTCATACAGTGCATTTTCATTAAAAAAGACCAAGGACTCATCCAATAGTTTAAATAAATGTTCTTTTTTAATGGAACTGTTTCCATTGTTATCGCAATACTCTCTTAATGTATAATTTAAACACGCCATTATTCGGAACTCTGATCTTTCATCAATGCCTAAAGACTTAGCTATTTCATCAGCCCTTTTAAAACCAATCCCTTTAATACTAATTAAAACATAAGGGTTTTTTTTGATATATTCAATAAGGTTTTCAACTTCACCAAACTGTGTATAAATTTTAGTAATCAAATTTCTGGTAACACCATAGGGAGACAGAAAAGAACCCAGTTCTCTTAGGTGTTTAAATTTTTGCCAAGAAGAAATTATAATCTTTAATTTTTTTTCTTTAATACCTTTAAAATCTAAGAGTTCGTTCGGTCTGTCATTTAAAATCTCAATTAATTCATCATCAGAAAACTTTTCCATTAAATCATGGGCAACTTTTTTTCCAATTCCTTTAACAATTTTTGTTAAAAAGAAAAACAGTTCGGCTTCTTTAATTTCTAAGGTATCAAAAGCAAATTGAATTCCATATTTTTTATGAGTCACCCAAGTACCCGTTAAAGTAATCTCTTCCCCAATAATATTTTCAATCTCAGTATCAAAGTAAGATCCGCATATTTTTTGTTCATTTTCAAGTACACAGATACTAAATTTTGTTTCTTCATTTTGGAAAAGGACTCTTTTAATGACTCCAGTTAGATTGTAAGTTTTAACTTCTTCCATTAAAACTCCAATTAACTACTTTACTAATATCCATCGTCAAACTTTTGATGTTTATGTTTGTCTTTTTTGTAGTTGTTTCTGTTTTTCTCTTTTTGAAGTAAATTCGCTTCCTTTAAAAGAGAATCTCTCTCAGCTTCAAAGGTTTTAGAGTGGCTATTAATCGATTGTAAAATCAAATCGATAAATTTTTTCAGTCCTATTAAATAATTAGAAGTCAGAGTCACTTCTTTAGCCTTTTTCATCTCTTCATAATTTTTTCTTGTCCTAATTTTAAAACGTTCAAAGTCAAAATCACTCAGTTTTAGTAAGGCAATAGATCGTTTAGAAAATTTTTCTAGGACTCTTATATAGCGTATTCTTAATTCTTTTTCATTCAATTCATTCATATGTTGGTTAATCTTATTTTCTGATAAGTATATCCAATAAAAGTTTTACTTTATCCAACTTTTTTATTAATTTTGAGAATTGTATCTTGAATATTTTCAATTCGAATATCACAGATAACAGGAGCGGAACTTTTGATATGTTATTCATCAACATTATTTTCTATAATTTATCTACGCTAAAGAAAGATACATCAAGCATTTATGTTATACTTATAGTATGATAGTTTCAAATAATACACTTTTAAATATCCTTTTACCAAATAATAATAGTGCATTAAAAAATGTTTTGCAAGAAGCCGATGCAAAACAACTCACTTCAAATTCAAAAGATGGTACTTCTATACAAAGTATTATCAAAAATTTATTCTCAGATACTCTGAGTGGGACAAAGTCAAATGAGACCATTCAAAACATGCTTAAGAACTCCAATGTATTCAAAGACATGGGAAGTTTCACCAATCAGCTAAAACAATTGGAAACACAAATTAAGGGTGACCCAAAATTTGCCAAGTTTGAATCAGTAATTAAAAACTTTCTTGTCAATATTAAAAACTTGGACGAAAGTGTTCTTAAAGAGCAAATGGGAAAATCAGGTGTATTTTTAGAATCAAAATTAAATGATACACTCAAAACCAATAACCTACCCAATAAAATAGAAAATATTCTGACCCAACTGAAACAAGAATTGGTAAATGTGAAGACACCTCAAGCAAAAGAGATTATAAAATCAATTGATACATTATTAAATTCTAAAACCAATACCAATACCTCTCTAACTTCTGACTTGAAAGGTATACTAAATGGTATTAAAAACCTAGATGAGTTAAAAAATTCGCCTCAAATACAAAACTTGGTCAAAGAAATTTCTCAGTTGAAATCACTTAAAAATGAGATTAAACTTTTAGACTCAAAGATAACAAACAATACAAATACACAACAGATACAAGAACCTACAAATAAAACAAATCCCGCTTTACTCAACAAACAAGCAAGCAGTATTTCAACAGAACAAACTGCTCCTAAAAACACACCCGTTCTTCAAATAAAAGAGGCACTAAATACTGTTCTTCAGAACTTAAGTAAAACAGATTCACCCCAAGCAAAACAACTCACGCAAGAGGTGAGTACTATACTTTCTCAAAAAAATGTGCCTTTACAAAATGTTCTAGAACAAACTAAATCATTAGTGAGTAAACTACAAAATTTCACTATTAATCAACCCGTTAGTGAATCTATAAATAATCTTACTTCCCAAAGTAATACGCTAAAACTGCTTGCATATAATACGCCTGCATCAAATATACCCGTGTCATTGGGAACAAACAGTGCTAATGCCGTAAGCCAAACAATACCAGCACAGATAACCCCAAATACTCAAATCAATGAAGTATTAAATCAAATAAAACAGATACTCTCCAATAGCAACATTCCCAAAGCACAAACCTTAGTTCAAGATACAAACACAGTACAAAATCTAAAGAACAGTGATGTAAAAGAGTTCATGAGTTCAGTAAAAACACTAGTAAACAAACTAGAAAGTACCTTAATAAATATTCCCACTTCTGCAACGGCTAAAACCCTGTCTTCTTTAACATCTGGCTTAAAACAATTAGCCTACACTCCAATGCAAACAGCACAAACAGTCCAAAGTAGTCAAAATGTAGTGAATCCTATTAATCAAAATGCCAGCCAAAATATTCAAAGTAATAACAGTTCTGTTTCACTTATGAATGAACACAACATTCCCTCAAAACTCTCAAATATCTTGAGCAATATGAAAGCAGAGTTGTTAAATAACAACCTTCCCCTTACTAAAGATATTTTACCCATGATTGATAAACTTTTGGGCCAGAATAGTGCATCGTTGGGTGCAACAGTATTACAATCCAACATCACTGATTTACTCACTGCAGTTAAAACAGTTATTTCCAATACCCAATCACAATCAAATGTTCAAAGTGAACAAATATACAAACTACTCAATCAACTTGAAAACAGTGTCAAACCCAATTCTCCACTCTTGAGTAACAGTAACTTACAAATGAATCCAGAGCTTCAAAAAAACAATATTAATAATGATATGAAGTCGATGTTGCTTCAACTTAATGAAGAACTTGTTCAAAACAGTACCCCAAGTCAAAGCGAAATGCTTAAAACTGTAGATAAACTGCTTACACAAGTGGACTATTACCAATTAATGTCGTTGACATCAACCTCAAATTACATTTATTTTCCATTTATTTGGGATATGTTAGAAGATGGTTCCTTATCTATGAAAAAAATAAATGATGAAAAATTTTTTGTGGAAATTAATTTAAAGCTAAAAGAGTACGGGAAAGTAGATATGTTGCTAATCATGTATGATGAAAACCATCTTGACATCTCTATTTTTGCGCAAAAACAAAACCTCAAAGATGAATTTAAGGAGCATTTGCAAAATTTGAAAAAAAATTTAAGCGGGGTAGGAATCGTACCTGGAACCATTAAGCTTTTGGATTTAAAAGAGGACGAGGTAAAAGGTAAATCAGAAGAAGTATTTGCAGATGTATATGAAGAACACTTAGGATTCGGAGTTAATATTAAGGTATAAAATGGCAAATATAAAACAAGAATACATACAAAAAGCTGCTGCATTAAAATATGATCATCTAAGTGAAAATGCGCCTAAAGTCATAGCAAAGGGTCAAGGAGATGTAGCTAAAAATATCATCAAAATTGCAAAAGACAACAACTTGCCCATCAAAAAAGATGAAGATTTAATCGAACTGTTATCAAAACTGGATATTGATAAAGAAATTCCTACGGAGATGTATAAAGCCGTTGCCGAAATTTTTAGTTTTATTTATGGAATTACCAACAAAAAAGAAGAAAAGTAAGATATCAATTTAGACTTAATTTGATATAATCGCCCCAATGAAAAAAAACATCTTAGATAACCCTTTCTTTTTATTTATATTATTTTTAGCCACCCTTATTTCAAATACCATATCATCCATATATTTCGTCTCTATTATGTTGGCAGGTTTTGTTTTTTTAGCGTACATAAAATGTCTACAAAACAGATACTATTATTCTGCATTTTTCATTACACTTACCTTACTATTTATTGAACTTAATAATGGATTTCCTCCCTTTTCTTTAGTTCTTCTATCTGTTTTTTCTTATGTTTTCATCATCCCAAGAATTAAAAAAGTCATCTCCTTTAGTGGTTTGAACTATTTTATTTACATCTTGTGGTTTTATGCTGGCCTTGTTTTAATTTGGTCTTTTTCAAATGATATTAATATTACACTTGTGGGAACCATTTTTTTAAACATTATCATTGACTTTATACTTGTAGGAATGTTTTTATGATGAGATTACAGTTAATTTTAGGTTTTATAGTAATTACAGCAATTGTACTGCTTTCAAGAGTTTACTTTTTAAGTATTAAGTCAAATACATATTATGAAGAACTCTCTCGCCAAAATTACATCAAAAGAGTATATGAAACATCTTCTAGAGGAATTATAGAAGACAGAAATGGAGTAGCATTGGCTATTAACAACTTAGGTTTTAGCATCAATATCAAGCCCCACTTACGTTCTTACAAAAACAGAGAGCACTTAACCAAAGTGGCTAAAATAATAGCAAAACATTTTCCAAAGTTTACTGTTGAAAAACTCTTGAAAAAGTATAAAAAACTGGATTCACCTTACAAACATGATTATGTAAAACTCGTAGATTATATCGCTTATGAAGATTTTTTCAGTAAATATACTTTATTTAACTCTTTGGATAATACAAAAATAGAATCTTCTGTTAAAAGGCACTACCCTTATGGAAATGTAGGATCACACATCATTGGATATGTGGGGAAAGCATCTAGAATTGACATTAAAAATAACAGAATATCAAAATACAGTGGAATTATTGGGAAAAATGGTTTGGAAAAGTTTTACAACAATAAACTTCAAGGAGAGCTTGGATACAAAGATATCAAAGTTAATGCATTAAATAAAGAAGTGGAAATTCTTGAAGAAAAAGCTCCCACTGTTGACAATAAACTCAAAACAACCATTGATATAAGGTTGCAGTCATATATAAACAAAATTTTTGATAAAAAAAGTGGTGCAGTTATCGTAATGGATGCTAATAATGGAGAAATACTCTCAGCTGCCAGTTTCCCTGAGTATGATAATAATATTTTTGTGGATGGTATCAGTAATGCTGAATGGGAAGTCATTCGAAATGATTTCAATCATCCCTTTACCAATAAAATTGTCAACGGACTATATCCTCCTGGTTCGGTTATTAAAATGGGCGTAGCTCTCTCATTTTTAGAGAATGGAGTTAAAGAGAACTACTCCGTATTTGACTCAGGAGAATTAACCCTAGGCAAGAGAAAGTTTAGATGTTGGAAAGCAAAAGGTCATGGACATACAGGTTTTAACAAGGCAATAAGAGAAAGTTGTGATGACTTCTTCTACAAAGGTAGTCTTTTGGTGGGAATCAACAAAATCAGTAAGACACTTTCAAAATACGGTTTTGGTGCAAAAACAGGTGTTGATCAAGTAAATGAATTTAAAGGGGTAAACCCCAATAAAATCTGGAAAAAAGCGAAATACAATATGCCTTGGTATGTGGGTGAAACTGTCATCTCTTCCATTGGACAAGGCTTTGTTTTAGTAACACCTTTACAAATTGCCAGATATACTGCTTTTTTAGCTTCAGGTAAACTTCCCACACCTCACTTAAGTAAAAAAAATTATAAAGAACCTGTAGTTGTGCCTACAAATACTAAACATCTTAAGAAAATCAGAAAATCTATGTATGAAGTAGCCAACCATCCAAAAGGAACCCTACGTAATTATGTGCGAGGGATGAAGGTGAAAGTAGCGGGGAAAACGGGAACAGCACAAGTTGTTGGAATCCCACAATCAGAGAAGAAAAGAATGAAAGAACATGAATTGGAATATTTTCATCGTTCTCACGCATGGGTTACCACATATGCGCCATACAAAAATCCCAAGTATGTAGTGACTATTATGGTTGAGCATGGAGGTCATGGGGGATCAGCTGCTGGGAAAATGATAAAACAGATTTATGCAAAACTACAAGAATTAAAATATATAGACTAAATCTGTTTAAATTATAAAGGCCAAACCTCAGGTAGTTTTTTTGGCTTTATTCCAAACCATTTGATATACAACTTTTCATAAAACCCATCACGTACAGCATCTTGAATGGCTCCATTTACAAAGTCACGCAAATTGGATTCATTCTCACTCATTCCAATGCCATAAGGTTCATATGAAATTGTTTCACTTAATACTTTCAGCTTACCTCTGCTGTCTTTTGCTTGAATCTCGCACCAAACTAAATCAGTAGTAATAGCATCAATTTTACCCTTTAAGAGAGCATGTACCGCTTGTGGGTATTCTTGAAAATAGTGGATTTTGGCCTCTGGCTGCACTGCTTTGAAATTTTTTCCGCTGGTAGCTCCTTGAATGGCCCCTACTTTTCTTTTATCAAAGCCTCTAAAACTTGTCTCTTTTTCATTATCTCTAACCAACATTGCTTGACCGTCAAAAAAATAAGATATGGAAAAATCAATACCCTTATCTCTGCCTCTTTTATGTGTCATGGAAGCAGCTAAAAGATCAATTCTACCACTAACTAAGAGAGGTATTCTTGTTTTTGATGTAACTTGTTGAAACTTTAGGTTTACATTCATTTTTGCTGCTATATATTTTAGTAAATCAATATCAAAACCTACAATACTTCCTGACTTGTTTATAAAACCAAAAGGTTTGAAATCATACTTCACACCAGCTTTTAAAACTCCTGCTTTTTGAATATCTTGAAGTTTATCTGCATTTAATATATTTGAAAACAGTATCACAGAACACAAGATAATGAAAAATCTTTTTAACATAAGGGGCCTTTACTTCATAATTATTATTTGATTTATTATATATTGTTTATATTAATAATTTCTTAAAATTAAATTTAGTCAATAAATCTTTTCTAAATCTCTATTATGTTACTATTTAAGCACTAATTAACAAGGTCTTTATATTTGAATTTTTCTAAAATCATATCATTTCTTTTTTTCACTTCTCTTGCACTATTCGCAGCAGATGATGCTCCTTTAATAAACCTTTCTGTATCGGCCATTGAAGAACCTGCACAGTTCGTTAAAACCATAAATATAGCTCTGATATTAGTTCTACTTGTAGCTGCCCCCACTTTACTTTTAATGGTAACAAGTTTTACAAGGTTTATGATTGTATTTGGACTTTTAAGACAAGCAATGGGATTACAGCAATCCCCTCCTAATCAAATCATCATTTCATTATCATTAATTTTGACTGTTTTTATTATGGAACCTTATGGGAAAGCATCATGGAATGATGCTATTAAACCCTACATGGATGCAAAAATTGGCTACGAAGAGGCTTTTTCTAAGGGGATTAAACCTTTTAAAGAATTTATGGTTAAAAATACCAGAGAATCAGACTTGGCCCTTTTTTATCGAATAAAAAAGAAAGAGAATCCCAAAAATATTGATGATGTTTCAATCATACTACTTATGCCTGCATTTATTGTAAGTGAACTAAGAACAGCCTTTGAGATTGGATTTTTAATCTTTTTACCTTTTCTGGTTATAGATATTATTGTGGCCTCAATTTTAATGAGTTTAGGTATGATGATGTTACCCCCTGTTATGATATCCCTACCTATTAAAATAATATTTTTTATTATAATTGATGGTTGGCATCTCATCATTGGGAATCTTGCCCAGAGTTTTAAATGACAAGGTTTTAAATGAGAAATATTGTAAGAACTACGTATGTAGCAAAACATCCCTTTATTGGATTTGAACATATCAAAGATGTAATAATTGAGAGCAATGATGGGCTAACATCTGTGTTACACAGTTGCAATGAGAGTGATTTTTTCAGACTAACTTTAATACATGCAGCAACAGATAAAAAGTATTTTGATATCCCAGAAGTTGTGAAGTCTGCACTTGAACTCACTGATACTTCCAATTACAGCGTCTACTTCACTGTAGTTATCAATAAAAACATACATGATTCAGTGATTAACCTAGGAGCCCCTATTGTTGTAAACGAAGACAACAAAACTTTAGCTCAATGTATCATAAGTACTGATACAACAACCATAAGAGACATAGACTTTATCAATCTACCTACTTTAGATATCTCCAATAAATACAACCTGAAGATTTCTAATTTAATTTCTAATTTATAGTCATTTTACTGTATTAAAAGACGAAAATTGCGAAGAAAATCATAATGCCCATAGTGGTAGTAATACAAATACCCCCAACTGTATAACGTGCAAGTTTAGCATGGTGTAAAATGAATTGGTCTTTTTTATATGACATGTAAGAAGTAAATATCAGATAAACCCATGCGAGTATTGTTACAGTTGCAATAACGATATGAATCAACAGGAATACCAATAAAGGCGTATATTCAAACTGGCTTTGTTTCATTAGAATAAAAAAACCACCGTGTAATCTCATCCCATATTCAAAAACCACGATCATAATCATACTAACTATAAATATTGCAATTTGTGAGTTGATATGTTTTTTATACTCGCCTCTTATAGCTTGTCGTATTGACAAAAATAAGAAAAAAGGAAGGAGAAAAAAGTAAATGGTGCTTATATCTAAAAATAGTGGTGATTTATCAGTTAAGAAACCTGTTTCTAACAAGTGATGCCTTTTGTAATTTTATTTTAATGATAGCAAAATTGAATTAATCAAAGATTAAATAATTCATCTTTAAAGCAAAAATACTTTATACTAAAATGAAAAGAACTACATGGAAAAAATACTCATATTTGGAAACTCTTCATCGGGGAAATCCACGCTATCAAAAGAACTCAGTCTACAAAATGGCTTGACCCACTTAGACCTAGATACAATTGCATGGGATAAGGAAACAGTAACACAAAGAGCCAATATAGAAGAGTCAGAACAAAAGCTTCTGAAGTTTATACGTGAAAACACACACTGGGTAATTGAAGGTTGTTATACTGATTTACTCAAAATTACAAAGAAATACGCCACTAAAGTAATATTTTTAAACCTGAATGTAAACCAATGTATAAACAATGCCAATAAACGTCCTTGGGAGCCACATAAATACAAAAGTAAAGAAGAACAAGACAAGAACCTAGATATGTTGATAAAGTGGATTAAAGAGTACTATACAAGAGATGATGTATTTTCACATCAACAACATTTAGAGTTTTATGAAGAGTTTGAGGGTGAAAAATTAATAGTCAAAACAACAAATCAAAAGTATAAAAGTTGAAGACAAAATGAATTATAGTTTTAATATATTAAATTTTTGTAGAGGTCAAGGAAAAAGATTAAAAATATGAGGAACATACAATTAGTATGTGACAAATGTTTTTAATCTTTTAACACAGAGATATGCAAAAAGATGATGTAGAAAAACTGTAACTTAGAGTTTATAAAGTAGTGCAATCTCATCACAAACGGGGAAATGCTTACATCTTATACAATCTGCCCAAATTTTGTGTTCAGGTAAACTTTCTTTAGATATTTCCACAAAGTTTAACTCTTCAAAAAACTTTCTTGCATAAGTTAAAGAGAGTACTTCTTTAAGTCCAAGTTTTTTACCCTCTTCCAAACAATGTTCTACCAAATATTTACCCAGTTGTTTACCCCGTGCATCAACTGAAACAATCAAACTTCTGATTTCTGCAAGATTAATACTGTGTACATGTAAAGCACAGAATCCCACAAGCACACCATCAAGACTAACAGCAGTATAAGAGCGTATGGTTGTTGCCATTTCATCTTCAGTTCTTAAAAGTATGGTTCCAGAATCCACTTCCCCTTTTACAAGTTCTTGCATATCTTTGATATCAGAAACTAAAGGTTTGAAAAACTTAAGCGCCAAAAAGATATCCTGCTATTTTTTTCTCTAATTGGTCTAATCCCTTTTTCTTAAGATTGGAGATAAAAATTCCATCGGGGTTTTCTCGTTTGAGTTTTGCCAAATCATTTTGTTTGAGTTTATCAATTTTAGTAAATGCGTTAATAACAATTTGGTCACCTCTTTTAATGGTTTCTAAAAACTCATCCACATTATTGTCAATAGGTAAATTTTGATGTCTTGAATCAATTAAATGTACAAAAATCTGAAGATTGGGTCTTTTCTCCAAATAATCCGTTAGGTTTTTATTCCATTCTCTTTTTAATGACTTGGAAACTCTTGCATATCCAAACCCAGGTAAATCTACAAAACGAGCGAATAAATAAGGAGGCATTCCATGTTCTTCATTTGTTTTAAATTTAATATTGAAGTAGTTAATCAACTGTGTTTTTCCTGGTGTCGATGATGACTTTGCCAAGTTTTTTCTGTTTGTTAATGTATTAAGAAGTGAACTCTTACCTACATTACTTCTACCTAAAAATGCTATTTCAGCTACATCTGGACTTGGTGAATCCAAGATGGATTGTGCTGATTGCATAAATGTTGCTTCTATTATTTTCATATTATTTACTCTCTATTTGCATTATAAATCGTACAGGTTTGTTTTTAGTACCATTTACTTTTGCTTCCCCTGTTGTTTGGTTTAAGATAATTTTATCCCCTATAAGTGTTTTGTCCTCATTAAGCTCT
>Ga0209707_1000324_pt1 | contig 29878 bp, 21 predicted proteins | sample EN4Hudsemesocosm_FD_184630 | JGI IMG/M metagenome (GOLD analysis project Ga0209707, IMG submission 184630) | Methane-oxidizing microbial communities from mesocosms in the Hudson Canyon - EN4B Hudson Canyon (SPAdes) (version 2) | ecosystem: Environmental > Aquatic > Marine > Cold seeps | place... | reverse complement strand
TTCAATTTGTTCCGCTGAGCTACGATGAAAACGCTCCCCTGTTAATTTTGCAGCTTGCATTAAATCATCTTGAAGGCGCACCGGAGAGTTTGCTTTAGCCATTATTTTCACCCTTAAATATTATTTTAACAGCCTAATTGTAGCATAATGCTACATATTTATATAAGTAAGACTTTCCCACCCTACTGCCTAAAAATCTTCTATAGAGCCATTGAGGATAAGCGACTTCTTATGCGGATTAAAGAATTTCATATTGCGAGCGGAGGGACTTATGGCAGCCCATGGATACATCAAGATTTACGTGAGGAAGGTGAATCATGTAGCATTCATCGCGTAGGAAAAACCATTAGAGCACATAATTTAAGGGCTCAAATTGGCTATAAGCGAAGAAATATAAAAGCAGGCTAGCCATCAAAGGTTGCTGACAACTTATTAGCGCGTCAATTTAAACCGCCTGAGCCTAATCAGGTCTGGGTAAGTGATATTACTTACATCCGAACTCATGAAGGTTTTGTATATGTAGCAACAGTGATGGACTTATTTTCTAGGCGCATTGTAGGTTGGTCAATAGATAAAGTTATGGATAAACACTTAGTGATAAAAGCATTACTTATGGCTGTTTACTTGGCTTTTATGAAAGAAAATAACTTAATTCCCTCGATGAGTAGATGAGGAAATTGTCATGATAATGCTGTTGCTGAAAGTTTTTTTTGCCACCATGAAAACGAATTATACGTAAAAAAATATACTCCACCCGTAACGATGCGAAAGCAGAGATATTTAATTTTATAGAAATGTTTTACAATCCTAAAAAGCGTCATTCACATACAGGCGGAGTTTCTCCCGCTAAGTTTGAGGAAACGTATTTTTCGGAATTACAAACTGTCTAGTAAAGTCTGGGAAGTCCAACCATCTGCTAAAAATCATCCCTACAACACCACAACAGACTGCTTAACTACCTTGCCTGTTTTTACATTTCGCCAGCCACTCAACAAAATTTGTTTAATCTCGCCATTGGAAGAGGAAGAATCAGGATGTTTAATGTGTTCAGCTACATTAAACATTTCACCAACACGAACATCTTGCATCACATACAAAGGGTGTGCCAACAAATAATTGGAAAAGAAAAAATCCAGTATTTGGATCAACTCTTTCAGCTCTTCCGAGTTACCCTCAAGTAATTCACTTTTAATATATTCCCACAAACTAATAACATTCTTTTCTTGTACGCCACATGCCCAAAACCCATTCAAAGTATCATCTTTAAAAATATTTTTTAAAGCCGCTTTACGTGCCACACTTAAGTTTCCATAGAGTTGGTGTGCCGTAAGAATTCCACTAAATTCTTGCTTAAAATTATCAATACGCCCAGATAGCTCATCATTTTCTTGTGATAAGCTCGTCACTTGCTTTACACCTTTCTCTTTCTGTTCTTTCTCACTCTGAAACTGTTTTTTTAGTTGCGCTTGACCTTCTTGTAACTCCACTTCATGTTCTTTATGTTTCTCATTCTGTTCAAATAGTTCAGCCGTTTTACACTGCTCACTCAGAAAGAATTTTTTAAATTTTTCAATCATTTCTTTTAACAAACCTATCTCCTCTTTCAACGCAGCCACTTCCTGACTTTGCTTATCAGGCTCAATACGCTCTTCAGTAACTGCCGTGCTGACTAGCATTGAAGATGAATCCATAATGTCACAAATTGCTCTACGTACTTCATCTTCCTTTAGTAACGTTAAGAGCGCATCTCGCGTTATCGACGGTATACTATCTTCATTCATTTTTGAAATTCTCGTGTTTGTTTACGATAACTCGCAGCCAAATTAAACCCAGAAGGCTCAATAACATCCAGATCCACTTGTTCGACTACCGCCACTTTTTTAGGATGCTCTACCTCGATTTTCTCCCACCTATCACTCCAATTTTCAACAGCAGGAAAGGTCACTAATGCATCTAATGATATTGATTTAGCGAGGAAAAAATCTTCAATTTCATCCAACACTAGCAACACACTATTTTTTGGTGCCAAAATAATATCTGCCGGAATTGAAAAACTGGAATCATCACTCAAAACAATAAAACTAACGGGGTTATCTCGATATGCTAATTTTAGTTTCCAGCTTTCCCAAAAACGCATTTTATTAAAGGCTTGCGAGACTTCCCCTTTAAATTTTATGGCAATAAAATTACCATCATCAAATACGAAAACGGAAATCCTTCCTTTAACCAAATAAATAAAATATAAATGTTCAGTCACTGACTTATCCACCCATGCTCATAACTTTAGCCTCAATATCTTTATCAGATACATTCGGCTCTAACTCTTTATAGAGAGACACCAAGGTTTCAGAGGTTTCCATGTCTTTTTTAACCGATAATTCACCCTTTGTATATTCTGAAAGCGTCGTGAAATCCCCCTTAAAAGCATCTATAATCGCTCCAACTTCTGCGCCAGACTTCCCTTCTAACCCCATTGTCGCCATCGCAACCCATGCCTTTAATGGGATATCAAACCCTTTACTCTCTTCAACACCCTTTATAACAATAGACGTCCCTACTGCTGTTCTAGCCAGTTTTTCGGTATCTGTGGCATTTTCAAACTTTTCTTTGTCTAGCTTAATATCATTTCTAAGGTGGTCAATATAATCAGAATACTGGTCAAAGTCTTCTGGTTTTTTATCTGTTTGCATCGCCTTTGCCCCCAGCTCTTCAACGTCTTCTTTTGGCTTAATAATACCTAATGCTAAACCAATCACCTGCACAATAGCTGATACTGCGCCTAACCCACTCTCCAGTTTTGCTAGCCCCGTTGCTAATGCTCCCACTGCGCCAGAAACAGCACTTGAAATAACACTACATGCACTACTAATACAGCTACCTACACTACTCAAAAAACCCATAACACTTCCTTTCTATTCAGTTTTTTAAAAATTATTGGCGACTTATCCGACCAACTGCGTTACTTTTTCTTTTATTTCAGCACCAGAACTATTTGGCTCTAATTCTTTATACATAGATTCAAGCACGCTAGTTGTCTCAATGTCTTTTTTAACCGATAGTTCACCCTTAGCATATTCAGAAAGCGTCGTAAAATCTCCCTTAAAAGCACCTATAACCGCTCCAACTTCTTTACCCGACTTCCCTTCAAATCCCATTGTTGCTAAAGCTGTCCAAGCATTTAAAGGTATCTCGAACCCTTTATGCTCTTCAATTGTTTTTATAACCACTGCCGTACCCACTGCAGCCCTAATTAACTTATCCACATCAGATGCATTGTCAAACTTCTCTTTATCTAAAGGCACTTCCTGTCTAAGGTGATCAATGTAATCTGAATAACGAGTAAAATCATCTGGCTTTTTATTTGACTGTGTTGCTTTTTCTCCCATTACAGACACACTTTCACCTGGTTTTAACACACCCAGCAAATCACCAACAGCCTGAACAATCAACATCACCTTATCGACAACAGGCGCTAACTCTGCAACTAACACGGCTAACTTACTTATAACAGGCCCTATAACAGTTGCTAACTGAGTAACTGCAGATACCGCTGTCGTAATCAGACTAGGTAAAAATTGAATCATATTTTTGTCTCCTTTTTTTGCGCTGCTTGATTAGCCGCGCTTCTATCTTTTGATAGTTTTTTATCTAACTGGTCAATTTCTCGATTGATTTCATCAAACTCCTTATCAAATTTGCTTTTTTCTTGATTTTCATTAGCAAAAGCATTAACAACATCCAAAATACTCATATTAAACTCCTTTCTTAGATTTCAAATACTTCCAATTATGGCCTTCTATAACCGTTTCATCGCCCAAAACAAGACCCTCTATAACTTGTTGAAGCATGTCCTCGATTAAACCCCGACTTTCAAGGTCACATTGTTGATAGTGGTGCAACATGATAACTTGAACCATAAAATCCAAATCAACCCCTAGATTTTTAAGTAACCCATTACCTTTCTTCGAACAGCCTGCAAGGTGACTTTTAATATCAAATACCTTTGGAACAGTGGTTTTTTCATAACTTTCTACCCCACAAATATCTGCCCATCCTTTTATCAATTGACGCATTTCGATGCTTAAATAACACTCCATTTGTGCCAGACTAGGTTGCTTATCAAACAAATGTAGCCCCTTAATAACCCCCATAGCATAATCTTGCTGGTAAAATGTTAAACATAAGTCACGAATAACAGTTTCTTCCACAAGCGCCGACTCAGTTGTACTAATATCTTCTAACTGCCTGACCTGGACCTGAATCGGCTTGGCAAAATCTTGGCTAGACACAATAGCACGCCCAACCTCCAGGTTAGATAAAAATGTCTTTTGCTCATCATCTAAGGCCATGGTATTACCAATGGCTTGTTTATCGTCATTCGCAAAAAGCTTATGTACAATTTTAGTACTGGTATTCTTTAATACTTCAGGCGTTAATTTATCAGGAATTTGATCCACAATGATTAGTGATTCACCATACTTTCGCACCTCAGCCAACATATCTGCAAAGGTTTCTACCCCTAGTTTTTTACTCGGATTATCACCTGGCACTGCTTTAGACAATAAACGATGAGCCTCTTCAATCAGTGTAATATGCTTAAATTTCTTACCTTTTACTTGGTATTCATTGTGCTTTTGTTTAATCGCTTCATTTAAATTAATCAGCACAAAGCCCATTACTAATGATTTTTCAGCACCATTTTTAATGTCTTCTAACTCTAAAACCACTTTTTGTTCAATTAATTTTAAAAAATTAATTGAACGTGGAGTATCTAACATAAATCCCTTAGCGCCTTGTATTAACCCCTGCAATCGAGCCTTAATAGAACCTGTGTAATCCTTTTGTAATCGTTCATCAAACCCTTGCTCCTTAACCACTACCTCTGTTTGCGATATTAAATCACTCAGCGTTGGAAACGAATACACCCCATCAGCAAACGGATCATCAAAGTGACTATTGGTAGAACTAGCAATATCCCAACCATAATTCTCGTAACACTTATATAAAGCCGCCTCTATAATTTGTGGGATAGCGGCTTCCATATCAAAGGCCGCTTCAATGTTCGCCTTAATCATGTCCACACGAGACGAAATATTTTCGCCATCAAAAAACTCAAACGGGTTAATTCTAAATGGTGCAATATTCTCATTACCCAGCGTAAAGACAAGTAGCTCTTTGTCTTGCGAAGTTAGTACTCTATATTCCGATTTAGCTGGCTCTATTACCATATAAGGTATATCTGCTGCTCGTAAAATACGGTGACAAGTCGTCGTTTTACCGCTACCTGTTACCCCAGTAATAAAGGTGTGTTTATTTAACTCTTTTTTATCCAGCGTTATTTCCACACCGTCCAGCATTAAACCGCTACGAACTAAGTTACCTAATAAAAATCGATCGGACTTTTTGTTGTGAGGAATTTTTTTAATATTTAAGCCAAACTCAACTTCTTCTTTTAACCCTAAGCCAACCACTTCTTTTTGGGGCAGTCCTGCAATAATACTTAACTCGCTAGTAGACATCCAATTGCCCAGTTTGTTGCTTTTCTGGGAAAACAACAAACATGCTTCTTCTAAATTACCTTTTGCCTCCAACTGCGTAACCGGTAATTGCAAATTTTTAATGGCTATTATTTCCTGCTGATTTTTTACATCAAATAGTGCCATTGGGGCTTTATTATCCTCTTTTCCCGAAAATAATGACCGAATCGTATTGCCCAGCTTTAATAGCGTGCCTTTCTCGTTAGCGGCTAAATAAACACCCACATCAAACAAGCTTTTATTCTTGCCATATTCGACGCGTTTTAATAAAACCTCGTCAATATACTCAACCCATTCAGCTACTTCTTTATCTGAAAACTCTTGGCTAATATTGTGCCCTTTATTAATTGTAACCGAATGGCTTACACCGTCTGATTCGCCCTTTACATCAGAGCTAGATGTACCAGTGTTCGTGGTATCCGTTTTACCGTTATTAGCCCCTTTATTAGTACCGTTATTAAAGTTAGTAGTACCACTACCAGAGCCACCACCCTTTGACTCACTTGTTCCTCTCGACGTACCTGACGTGTGTGCAACAGAACTTCCATCTGACACGCCCTCTGTTTTAGACCAACTACGCCCTTTATTTTTTCCTTCTGTTGTGGTTTCACCATTACTTTCTTGCACAGAACGCTTTGCTAGAGGCGATAATTTATTATAAATACCATAAAGTGTTTCTTGTATCTTATGAACTTCATTAGCCGACATCGGATCTGCCAGCACCATTAATGCAAATTCATCGCCCATCATCACATCTACCAAACGGTCAACACCTTGGAAATCTTCACTGTCCTCATTAATACTTGGCACCCCCTCAACTTTTGCAAAACGCGTCATGTTCTGAATTTTCTGCAAAATAGACTGCTGACTATCCGTTTCTAAATAGCCATTTTGCTCAGTTATCTTGCTACCTCTAAAATTACCCTCTAGGCTAGACTTAAGCAAATAACGCCCAATATCATCCACATCAAGCTCTAGCTCACCCTTAAAATTTTGATCTTTTACAATACCAAAATAAAAAGATACGCCATTGGCATCGCCCAATAGCAAATAAACAAAATTGACCCCTTCAATCCCTAAAGAGCCAATCACATTTTCTAACGCTTCTTTTCGTGGCGAGTCTTCTTCAAACGTTAACTCTTCAATATGTAGTAATAAAAAATTCTGCGCTTTTAAGGCCGAAACAGGTGTCACTTGCCCTCTTTTTTTAGCCGTTTCTAATCGTGTTTTTTGGTTATTCTTAATAAGAGAAACCAAGGCTTCTTCAGTTGTTTTATTGTCAGACATATTTTCCTTATTACCTAAAGAGGCGTATTAGTTTAGTGGATTCTATGGGTTACAAGAACCGCGATCAAGGACAAGCTACAAATTAACAGACTGTATTTCTCCTAAATACACATTGCTTTCAATACTACCCTCTAAAGCAACCACATACTCCAACTGGGTTGGTGTCACTAAGCGAATATATACCGACGCGTCTTCATCGGTTACATCGAGTTTCAGTATTTTCTTTTTAATAGCACTATCTCCAATGGCTACTTGATTGGTACTAACTTGTGATTGTGCACTGTAATAGAGTTCAAATTTCTCTTCGTAAGCATCTACAAATGAAACCCAAACTTGGTATTTTTGTTCTCTGCCTATTACTTGCTTAAACTTTTTCTTACGGCTTTCACCTAGATAATATTTAAAGCGAATATCTTCTCCAATGGTCATATTGTGGTCTAGCACTAATATATCGCCACCTTTTCGGGTTTCAATTAAACCAAATGCGACACCCGTTTTTCCATTAGGTTTTTCAACATCGTCACCATTATCTAACGGCGGATAAAGTGTAAAAATACCTTCAACCCCAAGTTTCTTACTTTCTGCATCAATCGCATATTTAAAAGTAGACTGTACGACCTCTGCTTTACTTGAGTTTCCTGCTAGAAAAATATGCACCTCATTGATCTCGTTTAACATTGCTTTTTTAGAACTAAAGGCTTGACGTAAATCGTTAAAAAAATTGTCAATACCTTTTATAATACGATTTTGAATGACTTCTCTCAGCGCATCGGCATCTAAATCGAGTTCAAAGCTGGCACAGGTATCTCCCTTATCATTCGTCAAGTTAACCGCAATCTGTCCTTTTTCAAAGTCAGCTGCCTTATCGGGGTCTGCCTCCCAAAAAGGGCGCAATGTTTCGATAAGCGTTCTCATATTCATTTTAGCCTCGCGAGATTCACTTAGTAGCATTTCACTACCAGGGAACTCTCTACATTCAGGGGGTAACATAAATTGTATCCCCTCTTCGCGTAAAGACGATTGGTTGGCTTTAAAAACATTAAACGCCAATAATGCCAGTAGGTTTTCACCGCCCAAATAACGATCTCCACCCGCCCCAAAGTGTTCTAGCACATAGTCAAAGCGGCGTTCTTTTCTATTATTGCCATCAGACTCTCTATAAATACCAAAATCAAAATCGGTTGTCCCTCCTCCAAAGTCAAAAACGCCATAAAAGACTTTATCGTCACCTTCGGGAGAAAATTCGTTGGATTGTAAGGCAATAATGGCATAGGCGGCAGGTTCACTCGCCCCTTTTACAACCGACAGTTCGCTTAATACATCGGGCTGATTATGTAGTGTTTGTGGTAAGGATTTTTTAATTCCTTTTTCAAAGCTGGCAATAATTTTGTCGCGTATCCCCAGCTCGTAGGTGACTGGAAACGACAATATATAGTTCATATAAATGCCATTATTCTGGTTATTAATATACAAACCTAAATAATAAGCATAAATTTCAATAGGGTTTATATCGCCTTCAGCTAAATCTAAAAAAGCAGCTAAGTCGAATACACAACCTTGTTTATCGATGACTTTTAATCGCTTACCCGCCGTACCAGCCCATTGCTTTAATTCGCTAATGTAAGAATTATAGTCCGCAGAACAGCTATTCATGAGTCCACTAAAGGCTGTATGAGATACGGTTAAATCTTGCCATTTTGTGAGGGGACGCCCAGCACGAGATTGATAGCTGGCTATAAAAGCCTCTAAGTCGTTCAACTCCATAATGGTAGGATTTTCGTAATGCATGCTGGTCGCCGCATGACTTAGATCGCCCGTACCAATTCGCATAGGAATAACATGTGTACTGTCTTTTTGGCAAACAACAACCGTGCTTTTGGTTCCAAAATCGATACCCACTGTGCCATCTATAATTCGCGTAGCTGGGTCGCGTGCGACTAACGCATCGAATAAATCCACTTGAATTTTTTCTGTTTGAAGCTCTTCTGTTTCTGATTGCCATAAATCCCAGTGTCCTTGCTCAATATCATCTAGCATTTTAGGAGCATAGGGTTTTAAGTCGGCACGAATGTAGTCTTGGCTTAAGAGGCCTTTTATGAAGGGCCCTGTGGGTAGCACTACTTCTGATGTTGTCGTTAATTTTACAGACGAAATCGCTATTTCTTCTTTATTAAATATGAATGAAAACGAATAAAATTGTTTTTCCAAAGCAATATAATCGGCATCCTCTTTTAATGCTCTAGGCGTAAAGCCATGCTGCAGCCAATCTAATAAAACCGCTTGCTTAGACCATTCAAAATCATCTTTCTGCCCTAATTTAAACAATGGAACGAAACAACCGTGAGTGCTCTCTGATAAAACATGTTTATGACAGTGAAACCCTTGAACTACTCCATCATTTTGAAAAAGAAAGAAATCAGACAGGTTACTAATAGATGGTCTATTGTCCAATAATCCAAAAGGAGCAGAGGAAATTAGAGTTAAAGAATCTACTAGTTCTTTTTGTGTCGGTAACGCCCAATGAGTTTTGTTTGAATTCTCATCAAAATAGCTTGCCTTCAGATCATTTACAGACGTACCTGACTGGAATACCACATACTCTATCTCCTCTTCTGCGTCATTTTGGCACAGCCCTTTCCAAATACCTTTAATTTCATGACAGTACACATCCCCCCCGTCCATAGGTACCCAACGTTCATTTAGTAATGGGGTTATTTTATCAAGTACGGTTTGCAACAACGTGTGTTGCTCTCCATTTAAAAAATAATTTATAATTTCTGTAAATTGGTCTTCAATTTCCGTTTGTGTTAAAAATAATTGCGATGTTAAACGTGTGCTCATGTAAGTCTCTTATCTTTCGGAGGGGCAAGGGTGCTAATTGGCAATAGACAGCTTTCCTAAATAGTCATAACCAATGGAATATCTTAAATTAAGTTAACTTAATGAAAATATTCATTAAAATAAATAATCCAGATGAGTTTAAAAAACTACTTGAATATTCAAGGGTAATTATAACGTTTAACGCAGTAAAGTAGGCGCTTATATACAGGCATAAAAAACACTATTTAAGTTAACCTGCTAAATAAAAACACAAAACAAGCCCATGAGCTCACCTTAAAAAGGTGCTCATGGCACTTTTATTATCGAGTAATAAAATCCTAGCAATTTCCAACTTACGTTAGTCCCCCTTAACGTAAGTAACCCACTGCCCTTATGAGTTCTGTCAACTACTCATCAAACTTTAGGTTTAACCATTCTTCTATTACAGCTCTCCCTTACATAAACTGAATCTAAAGATAAGGTACTCCTATATACTTAGAGCACTACACACCATAATTTACTAAAGTGGGAACTGTAATATCCACTATTTCACTTACTTTTTATTTTTTCGATAGCAGCTACTTCCTGTACTTGTAAGCCACCTTCCCGAAGTTTAATATCCAAATCTTTGCTCCATTTTATTCTCAGTCATACCATTATTGTTATCACTTCTCTTTATACTAACCACCATCACCACAATCCAACCCCCTCATAAAAACTCCTTTTCTTAAGTAATTCTTCTGAATCAGGTGCAATCCGCAATGCTCTACGCAGAAAACCGACAGCAGCGGAATAATCACGCATTTGCTCACATGCTTGAATAAGCCTTGTCAGTACGCTAAGTCTAGCAGGTGATACTCTGTTGATCTCCTCTAGTAGCACCCTTGCACCACTATAATCAGCTTCCAAGCCTTTTAATGTAGCAAGATGATAATTTAAGGAAACAGATTCCCCATCTAGTTCTAAAGATTGATCTATAAGGGCTTTAGCCTCAATAACTTTTCTTAAATATAAAAAAACCTTAATTGCCAAAGAACGAATGTGTATTGCAATATCCCCAGAAAATTCGCTGACAGCTCTCTCCCTAACGAAAACCTCTTCGAAATCAAAATACCGACTTCCTCTGTATAAAGCATTTAACTGTTGAAACAGGGCAGCTTGGTCTCCTGTATTTGAATATTCTTCCCCAGCAACTTTGGCTGCCTTAGTATATTGCTTTGCCTCCAAGGCATTAAAGACATAAGTGGACCAATCCGTATGTGGATTTGATGGCGATAGCTGTAATGTATAAGTTGGAATTGAATTCTGCTTCTCACGAGCCAATTCAAATGCAGCTTTCAACGCATTGATATTATCGAACCTATCCTCAGGTCTCTTTTGCATACTCTGCAAAATAACCAATTCCATAGCAGGATGAATGTTAGAGTTTATCTCAGTTGGCTTTCTAAACGGGGCACCACGCTGCACCTGAGCCGGCGTATCATGAGGTAATTGACCTGTTAGTAATTGATATAGAAGTACGCCTAGGCTATAAATGTCACCCCGCATCAGCTCATCTAGTGAGCCTCTGCGTGAATCGACATTAGAAAACTCCGGAGCAGAATAAAGCACAGTACCGCCATTCTCCCTTGTTCTAACATAAATTTCTTCAGGCAAAGCCGAGCTACCAAAATCAGTCAACTTTACTAGATCATTAGCTCCAACCAAGATATTGTGAGGTTTTATATCACCGTGAGATACTGGCTCTGGCAACTCAGCCAAATAAACAACAGCATCCAATACCTGATCATATATTTTAATTAAACGCTCAAAAGTATGACCAAAATTCTTTTTTCGTTGCTCTAATTTTTGTGCCAAAGTTTGACTAGGGAAGTACTCCATTTCAATGTAGAACCACTCATTCTCTATCCTTCCCATTTCGTAAATTCTAACGACATTAGGATGCGGTTCAACATTTAGTAGCTCCTTACCTTCCGCTAAATGTTTATCTTCTTTGGTCAAGTCTTTAGGGATTTTAACTGCAACAATCTTGTTATCTTCCAATCGTTCAGCACGCCATACCCAACCATGACTGCCATCCCCTAGACATTCCAGTAAAAGATATTTATCACCAAGCCGCTTATTAGTTCCAGGAATAAAATGTGCCGATTTAATATTCACATTAACCTCTCACTACGCACATGTTTAAGCGTTAGTCCATTACTAGAAGATTTCTCAAATAAAAATCGATTAAACAGGATTTTAATCGTGCTAGATGCAGTAACCTGAGAGCCTGAAGATATTCTAATCCCTTCGTAACAGCATTTCTTTAAGGCATCGGTATCAGGTGCAGATACAATGCCCTGACTCCATGCAGATAAAATAAGGACCTTGGGGGGATGATTCCACCGCTGAGCAGCTCCGATCAAATTGCATAGCTTTTCATTCAGTTTACTTTGCCCACGACTACTGCCGTCATAACGTTCAAATTCGACTAACGCCAACGGCGTAAGCTCATTATCATCAAACCATCCAGAGTCAGACCGAATATCCGCTCCATGCGTTCCTGGAGCTGGACACTCTACAACTGCCATATAGCCTAATTCGTGACCAAGCGTATTCCAAACACTACATCCTAGGCTGTGAATCAATACATCTTCATCATGAAGCCCACCATTAGTTAGTATTGGATAGTGTGCTGAAATAAAATGTGTACCTTCCATTGCCTTCAATATTTGACCAACTAGATCAGCCATTAAAAGCGCCCCATACCTTTAATACCTCAGGAGACTCGCCACCATGAACAAGTGCTTTATTCCCTATCTTTACCAGTAATGGTGCAGGAATAGAGCGACCACACACTAACGCCTCCCCCGTTGATAAACTCGATAATTCATCTAAATCTGCTTTACTGACCATATCAGAAGCCTTGGCTATAAAGCGCTGATCATCAGGATTTTTCAAGCGCATAGTGATTAAAGTATTACATTGAGAAGTCACATCAGCATCAAGCTTAGACGGGCGTTGACTTACAATAGCAAAACCAACTCCAAATTTACGGCCTTCACCAGCAATTTTCTTAATGATACGATGACTAACGGCCTTGCCTCCAGCGGGGGCAAAATTATGCCCTTCCTCATAAACAATAAAACAAGGACGTAGTGGGTCTGTCTTACTCGATGCCGCGCGCAAAATTTCACTCGATAATAACGCGCAAACCACTTGTTTAGCTGTATCACTCAAGCCTTGCAAATCTATCACGGCTAACCGCCCCTGAGTATTAGATGGACGCCCCACCATTTTATAAATATCGGTAGGCGAATCCATAGCTGCCGAATAAAAACTCTGAGCCTCATTCAAAACACGAGATAACTTCATCGAAGCAACAGCTGCACTTCTGCCATTCAAAGCCTTGGATTCAGCATCAGATAGATCATCCCATGCACGTAAATCTTCAATACCGTCACCAAGAAGATAGCGTAAACGATTAATATCTCTTGGCTCCGTTTTATCAACGGCACGCCAATAGCGAATAGCAACATCCAATACACGTTGTTGTGGCTCAGTTAAACCAGGCAATATCTCTGAAACATCATCCATCTCAAAATGATCGAACTGCAATGCAAGCGGATGATTTTTGCTAGCGTACTTATGGTTAAACGATTCTATCTGAGGCGTATAAACTTGGATACCCGCCCCTACTTTTTGCAAACGTTCAAAAGTCGCGCGAATCTCTGGTAAAACTTCTTTATCTCTTGGATCATCGACTTCATCAAGTGCACTAGAAAACTGTAGTTCACCCTTTGCTAATGCTTTGCCATATTCACCGTGCGGATCGAAAACCACCACCGTACCATTATTAATCGCCACCAAGCGCTCAATAATTCGACCCACAGTATATGACTTTCCCGAACCCGTCATAGCAAGAACTGCCATGTGCTCAGTAACCAGTTTATTAATATCTAAATAGACAGGTACTGTATTTTCACCACGTTCATAGCCCACCAGATTTCCCAAATGCAAACTACTATGTTCATTGAACTCATAAAAGTCGCAGAGAAACTGAAAATCCACAGTTTCGACTGAAGCACCAGGATCAAGAGGTCGGCGTGGAATTTTAATTTGACGAGAAATAGGATCACGGTAACCCACCAGCTCAACGGTAGCATACATATTTTCGCCAGTGACATTAGCTCCTGGCAATAATTCCAATTCGGTCACGCCTTCACCAAAACCCGCGTTATACAACATGTTTGAGCGGTTAATACGTGTTATACGGCCGAGAACAGCCGCAATCGGCTCATCTTTACGGTCTTGATGCATAATGCGTACAAACTCACCTCGCCGCACAGAAAATGAATCTTGCACTACCATTGTTAACTGACTGGCATCCCCAGTATTGCCAACTAACTTACCTAAAACCTTATATGCCATTATTCAAATCCTTCATCCAAACCTGCCAACCAGGTTGTTTCAATTTCATTATTACGTAATGAACCGTGTAAGCCTTTACGATAATAAGCTGTAAATTGCTCCAGAATACGCAATTGTTGATAGCCCAAAATTTGTGGTAACGGCATCGCTTTTTTGTTACTTTGCATATCCAACACCATCAACCTACAAGCCACCGAATCAAGTAATGCTGTATTCCAATCCGCTTCCTCACCGGCCAGTTGTACCAATTTAATTTGTCCAGAACGTGAGCTACGAAAATGAAAACCTATAACACCATGCGCCACTTCTGATGCAGGCTCTAATCGGGATTGGTTTTCAGTCATACGAAATGCAATAGTTCGAGAGAAATCACCTAAAATACCATTAATAAAGCGTAAATCGCCGATCCCTATAAGCTGGGATTCAAGCTCAGCAAGCTTTATAAGCACAGAATCATTAAATCCATCAGTAAGCAACAGTTGATTTCGGCCTTCAGCAGTACGTAAATCCTGTTTAGCAATACTGATTATCGCACTGAATCGCTCGGCTAAAATACTTGCCAAAACGGGTCCTTCTGGATTCCATGGAAAAAGCTGCTGCCTGTACTGATTCCAAAAATTTTCGATAGTTTCCTTAGTTCTTTCATACTCCTGAACATGTCGAATATTTCGATCTAGCGGTGCCATATCACGATCAAGAAACATCGGGGTATCAAGCAAAATTAAATCGACGACCTCATCACTTAATAATAATTTCTCAGCCAATGCATAACCTTGACGAATCTCTATAAGATCCAAACGTTTACGTTGCGCTTCAAAATCAATATCGTCCAACTCGGAAATGGAATCTGTATTTTTAGTACTCACTTTATTATCTTCAATGACTAAATCAATGCGTACTGCAGCACTCGCATAAATAAAGCCACCCAGTGCTTTCTGCAAACAAGAACGGGTTGCAACGCCTGAAACTTTCAGATTAATCAAATTAGGCTTAGCCACCGCTTTAACTAAACCCGCATCGCGAAATAACGGGGCTACTTGCTCTATATCGCGAATTTGCTTTAAAAGTCGCCCTGCACTACCTGGCAATCTAAGCTGGCTATCTATAGCGAGTGATTGCGCTAGATTAACGGTTTTCATTGCTCTATCCTCTTAAGTTCCTGTGCATATAGCCAATAAGGCGACTGCTTGAGCCGTTGCAGCCCTTTCTCAGTAAGACCAGTGTCTGAAAGTAGTTCATAAGCCTGAAATTTTTCCCAGCACTTATTCACATTTATCTTTGCTAAATCAAATAAGGGGACTGGCTGATTGAAATTGCGCGTTTTAATCTCAGACAGCGATCCTGTGTCATAACCAAATGCACAGACTAATAAACAATAGTCTTCACCTGTTAGCACTAAAGCTTTACTATCAACTTCCAGCTTGTCTATTGTGAAACTACCTGCATGACTTAAAAACCAACTGACCCACGCATGCACCACGACAGCATCATCAAGTAACGTAATCGACCAGAGAGGCAATGTAGTCATAGCAACAACACCGCTATTACTATGTTTTTTCCAATAACGGGTATGTGCTTCGCCAGATAACCAACAATGTCCAGCCTCTCGACTCGCATGACCATCTTGCCCCAAAAGTTGTTCATTGACTTCAGAAGCAACTTTCACCACTAACGGATGTTCACTCACCATAGGAACATGATCAGTCCATAGCTGTACCTGCCAGTCCAGTTCTGCACAAACAGAGCCCAGTGCATAAGGTGGTAACAACAACAGTACACAGCCAGGCTTAATAGCCCAGTGTAATAATTCAGCCTTTTTCTGATAATGACTAAAATCCTCACCTAACATTAACAAACACCCTTGTTCTGGCAAGCTTGCTAAATTGATGGTTTCAGCGTTCAACAACGAAGTTAAAAATCGTCCTCGCCGTTGCGTAGCCAAAGTATCGGGCAAGTACAACTTCATTTATGCGCACCGAAAGTCAAACGCATTTTCAAAATTCCTTTGCTCACCAATTGCTGACGCTGCTGTTCAGTAATCGATGGTTCTTGCTCTTCTAAGATAGCCTTTGCAACATCTTGCCAATCCATAAAGCTCAGCTCCGTATCAGCGAGTAACTTTTCAGCTTCCTGCTGCCATTGGCTTTCATTAACATCAATCAAGACACCAACATCAGCTAACGATAAATCCTCAAGCTGCTGAACTGTAACCGGCTCAGGAGTAACCGAGCCACAAGCACAAAACAAAGGCTCCAGCAAAGGTAAGCAGACGTTAATCTTTAATATTTTAGTTTCCTTATAAGCCTTAATTGCATAGTCAATTTTATTCAACTCACCGCCAACCGGATGTAATTGTGTACGAATCGAACCAAACAACTTGTCAGGCACGTCTCGAATACCACTAAATTGACCTTTACGCGCGGGTTCGCGAAGCTTTTCTCGCTCTCGATTAGCATCACCAGGTAAATCTTCAAAAGCATCCGCTATTAATATGAGCTTTTGATTTAAGCTTATCAGCAAAGCAGGATGATCTTTTTCTGCATAATCGATAGGAAATGGCTCTAAAGTTATCGTTAAATCACTACAGCGATTTTTTAAACCAGACAAAAACTCATGTGTTTTTGCGTAATGCTCTTTAGCTACCCGATAACTGCTTAAAATATGTCCATTCACCTCAGCAAAGGCTTGCTCGTTTTCTGAATCCAGATTAATTCCGGCTTCTTCAGCTAATTGCGCCAGACGTTCTGCTGCCTTTTCCAGGTTTAATGAGCGCAAATAATGCAATAAAGTATCTGAACTTGCGGTACCTTCCGACATACTTGTGCCGCTAGTATCATCACTTTCCAATGCACCTTTCAGAATATTGGCCACTGTTTGTAATGACAACGTATATAAAGTCTTGGGAAAGTGAGGAAGCTCGCTACATTCAGCTTCGACTTCATTTATTAACTGATTTGTCCTATTCTGGATTTTCTCAGCGGATCGCTCTACAAACTCAGCAAATAACCGAGCTTGTTCAATACGAACATACAATGACTGACTTTTATCATCTAATTTTAAGGTATGGACGCTAGCTATACTCACAGGCGTAGGATTTAACGGGCGCACTTGCGAGACCGCCCGTAAAATATCAGCCCTCTTTTTCAATAGCGCGGGTAAATCATCAGCAATATCGGTTAAAGATGTTTCCTGTGTTAACGCTTCTTCAGCCAACTTTAGTTGCTTAAAAGTGTTAGCGGCTTGACTTAGTTGCTCCTTAGCTTCGACTGTTTCAGTCCCAATGGGTGCATGACCTAAAGGGGCAAACAATCCAGGAATACGATCATAACCAAATACCCGTGTTAAAACTGCCACCTTAGTCGGATAATCCCCTGGACCTTTCCCTGTAAACCATAAGTTCGCTTCATCAATCGCATTCCCCAACTTAGCGCGCGGATAACTAGACCAAACCGCTTTATGGCTTTGTGCATCTTCAAGTTGCAACAAATGTAATTGCTCACACCACCACATCCAGTCATCAAAAACTGTTTTTGCAGTCAAGCCGTTAGTTTGTGTCAAATACCCCCAATACCACTCCTGTTTGGCTTTTACCAAGGTCCATTTATGCTGTATGCCAGGATGCGCAATACGTGTTAAAAACAATGGTACTTGTGCTATTGCCAGCTGTGGATTAGCCAATTCAGAAAACAACCCTGCATGTTCATCAGATGTAAAGCCTTGGGCTAATAGTTTTCCTGGTATTGCCAACTTTTGCAGTAGGCTACTGACTTCTTCTGCATCAATGCCATGTCGCTTTTCAATGTCCATTAATCCAAACACCGAAGGCACATCAAAAGCCATGAGTTTCCAGGCATTACATAATAACTCTCGATCTTGTGCATTCAGTTTGCCAGAAACCTTCAGTGGCCAAACAATTAAACCGCGCTGTCCAAGTCGAGCACGCCACTTATGCATCGCCTGATAAGCGAACTCTTGTATCGCATTCAGCTTATTTTTAAATTTTCCGGTAAACACATCGGGATGCAAGCGAAAGCCATGACAACTATCGACACTTAAACCAATCCGCTCCAGTTGATCAACTTCGCTTTGATTCAGGTAATACAACAATAAATCATCACGCACAGCATCGCTGACATCCCCACGACTATATTGCTCCATTAGGTGAGTCGATGCCGTAAACACCATTACTGGGATACGACCATCATCACTACGGCGACTGCTGACTAAAGTATGCAGTTTATCTAATTCTTCTCGATTACTCGCCCAAGCAAACCAAGCCTTACCCTCGGGATGCAATTTAAACGCATCACAAATCAAAAGCCCTCCGCGCTGTCCTGCCCCTTGCGCGCGCGGTTCAGTTTGAATCACTAAATCTTGTTTATTGGGATACAACGGTTGATTGTAAAGCCAATTGTTATCCAGTAGTCGCATTAACCCCGTTAATCGTGCTTGTAACCGTAACTGAGGCTGTTTACCAGCCGCTTTCATCAATGCCTGCATCGCTTTTTCGTGGCTATCAGCATGGGCAGGATCACGAAAAATCATCGAATTACGTTGTGCACTGCGATAGCGCAAATCTAAACGCAATAACATCGCCACGCTAGGTCCGATATGCGTTGCTTCACTATCAGGCACAAAACGTTCATCACCAATCAATTTTTGCCACAAGGCATCTGCGGCAAATTCAATCGCTGGGTGGTCATACAGTAAACCGAGTAAATATTTAAACTCAGCCTGTGCCAATGGCACTAATAAACACTGTCCATCACTCTCGTTAATGGCAAACGTGCGCAGATTATCCAGTAATGTATCCAAACTCAAAGCCTGATCCACCGCAGGATAAATCCATTCTTCTTTATCGCGGCGAAACTTGGCTTGCTCTAACGCTTGACGACACAGCAGCCTATCCAGCGGCAATTTTCGATACAAACTAGCGACCGGTTCGCCATCTTCATTGTTCAGTTTAAGTAAGTCAGAACTATTAGCGGGGGCTTTATCTAAAGCAATCGGCAATTGTCCATAGAGCAAACTACGTACTGCGGACAATAAGCTTTGATCTCGGGTATTAATGCCCTCAATCGCACCCGCATCCAAAACATGCTCAGCGACTCGCCCTGAACTTTCCAACACCGTTGTAAATAACTCGCCCACTTCTGGAATCGCTTTGCCTGCCTGCTGAAACTGCTCCAACACCGCATCAACATTGGCCATGATCACGTTAAACCAACCAAAATTGGCACCGCTCATCGCATACGCCGCTTCCACCAAACCTTGTGGATACTCAAAGCCCAATTTACCGTCTTTGGCTAATGAGGCGACATAATCCGAAACATCAGCAAAGGCATTATGCTCCAGCTCCACCAATTCAAAACGTCGCGCGACTGATTGAATTTCGCGTAATTGCTGACCCAATAATGGGGAACATAAGGCAACATAACGCAACCAAGGCAACTTACGCCGGGGGTCTTCTTCTTTAATCGCTTTACCAATCAAACGGATCGCCTGACCATCCAAACGCTTGGTCTCATCATGCTCTAAACCAAACGTTGCCGCTTCTGCTACGGTTTCCAGCTCATCCAGCACCACCAAAACATACTGAATACCAAATTCTTTTAGATACTCATACGCCGCCTGCACGCATTGCACCAATAAGACAGGATCATCATATAAAGCCTCTTCGCTGTGACAGGCTGATAATTGCAGCTTATCAGCCAGCGTTCCCGCCATAAAACCTACCGGCTCTAAACGCTGTAAAGCCTGCTTAGCAATTTCACTTTGTATCGAGCCATCAAAGACTTTAGTCGCCAATGGCAATAAGGCTTTATACAAGCCATAGGCAAACCAGTTATCCGAATTTTGATAATCAGAGGCGACTTGTGAATAGCGAATATACAGCGCCAGATAATGATCCTGTGTTTTCAAATCAAACAATTGTTGATCAGTCAGACCACTATCTGCTTCGCGCACATACCAGCCCCGAGAACAATCGTTAATCTGCGCTACCAGCTCATGCCCTAAGCGCGACTTACCTCGACCCCATTCGGCTTCTACCGCAAACACATGCGCAAAGTGGTCATCGTCATGATCGACCGTCTGTAAAAAGTTACGAAAACGTTTAAAAAAACGGCTTTGTCCTACCAGTGGATCACGCGGGGGATAATCCGCGACACCCGTCGCCGCCCAGCGATGACGTTTACTCAGACTGTTAATCAATTGCTCGGTCACTTCAAAACTCACAAAGACTCTCCTGTATTGCTATCCTGTTCTATGAATACCATGCGTTGCTGATACCACTGTTCAGCGACTAAACGCACCGCTTGCCATAAATGTTTGCCGCTACGGTTAAATAAACGACTCGGCCCCAAGCGATAACAATCATCGGCAAACTGTGGGTGGATTTGATAATGACCTAATCGACCCAGACTGCCCTCGCGATAATGCCATAACTGCCGGGTGAGTAATTCGCCTATTACTGAGGATAAGGCTTGGTTCAGTTCGGTTGTACTAGGTGTTTCAGGGTATACGCTCATCTGTAAATGCGCCAGTACCTTAATGATAAACTCTGCCAGACAGCCGCATAACACCTCATCGTCCTCGCTCCCTTCTACCAATACCTGAATAGCACTGGGATTGAGCGCGGCTTGTCCTGTAGGTAATTCCAACAATAATCCACCGCCACCTTCAGCTGCCCACGCATCTTGCGCATAAACCAGCATGGTCAGCAATAAAGCCCACGGCTTGAGCAATAGCCAGTCAAAATTACCAGCCACCGATTGAGCAGCACCACCCGATAAAATGGCACTACCATTTACCTGACGGGCGGGTAAAGCCAATAAACGTCCCGCGCACCAGTTTTGTTGTACTGCCAAACCTGTGCTATCCAGTAACGGCAACACAGATAAGGACTGACCTTGGGCTTGAGACAATGTATAGCAAACTTTGATGATGCGCGTTAACGCAGGAATGGCGGCATTTTCATTTAAAGCATGGCCTAAGCATTCCCTCTCTAAGGCTGCCGTGGCAGTTTCGTTTAAACGTGCTTCAGATAACACGGGGGTTATCCATTCAGCCGCTGCCCCTAACTCCGTAACCAAGTTGACCAGCACTTGTGCATCGCTTATCAAGCCTACTTCTTTACAGCGAGCCGCCAGCAATTGTAACCACGGTTTGCGGATAGCTTGATCCAGTGCCAATAAAGCCAGCACCCATTCGCCCTGACTACTCAATTGTTGACGACTGGCAAGCAAGGACTGACTTAAAAGCCAACCGTTAGCATCTGCATCAACAGGGTGTGCCAAGCCATTCAGCCAAGGGGCAAGCTGTCCGTTTGTATCGGCAATATAGCCGTGGCTTAACAGCTGCTGGAAAGCATGGCTCAGGCGGGTAAGGTTCATGCCTCTGCGTCTTTAGCCTGTTCAAGCAAGGAGTAGAGTTGTTCGAGGTCGCTAAATAGTGCTTGCTCGTCGCCTTCGAATCCATCAGTGGTTAAGCGTGCTAGGATGGCTTGATCTGCGCTGTTATCGCCTGCTTCTAGTTGTTGTTGGGCGGTGATAAGTTCTTGTTCTGTAAGTTGACCTTCTATTAGGGCTTCGACTAAGAATTTAGCAGCTGTAATTAAAAACCTTGAATATCGATAAGCCAATCGTGCATTAAGTAATTTATCAGCTAATTCACTCTCAAAATTTCGCTCTAATCGAGGAATGCGTACTCTGCCAATATCGGCTAAAGACGTATGTTCAACTGTTGTTTTTACAGCCCATTGATTTAACTGCATCTGACCTTCAGGGCGGTTTAACCAATGCGTTAGTAGTTCTGGTCGAATATCATGCGCATGTATCATTGCTACTCGCTGATTCACTAACATAGGCAATTCATCAGCTAAAAAAAATTGCGTTCTAAAAATACCATCCATTCCAAGCACAATCCCTCCTTCTTTTGCTTGGTATTGAACTGACTCTTGATAAACCTCTTTAGTAACTCCTATATCCAAACCTATAAAACCATTAAATCCTATATTACGAATACGAACTAATGGAACATCTCCTTTTTCAACAAAATCACTGCTAGAAACTGGGCAACCTGAGGATAGCTCTGCTAACTCAGATATAAAAGAATTTTCTATTTGCTTAATTTCATCAACCAATTGCAAATAGTGCGTTCGATAGGGACGTGGGTCTAAACGATACTCCAAACGATCTTCTGAAATTCGACTATACATATCTGGCAAAGCATTAATCGGTAAATTTAACTGATTTAATATATTATCAACTTCATCTCGACTTTCTTTAGCCCAAGCTCGCAACTTCTCGGCTTGGCGGACTTTATCACCGATGTATTTTTGAGCTATTGAATTAGCATCAAGAAGCAAAACTGACCTTGCATCAGTTATTCCAAGATATTGAATAATACTCCCCAAGGAATATCGTTGTAATTGGCTTACCCCATACTTTGAAAACAAAAAAACAGATATAAAGTCAGTGTCTTGTGTACTATTTGGTCTTATGCCTATTATATGCTGAGTAATATTTGCTTTAGGCAACCATTCTGGAACTTTGCATATTTTTTCACCAACACTCGCTTTAACCAAAAGCAAATCGCCAGGTATGACTTCTGATACTTTTAGTTCTTCATGTAACTTCTCGTCTAAATAAGCAAAATTATCACCCGAAACTTCAAACTGACCAACATTGCCAACCCTAAAAAGAGGAATACCCTCATCATGATATAAATTACTTGGTAACTTAGAACCAAAGGGACCAGTAAAAAAGTGACCAACTGAACCTAAAGAACAAACATTAAGCTTGGATAGCACTTTATCCACGGCAAGATACTCAGGCCTATAAAAATCAGAATCCAATCTCTTTGGGTTTAAATCTTCAGGAGCAACTTTTGAATAAAACATCACTCGCCCCGCTTATAAGCCGCAACTATCTCATCCAAATCATTCGGTACACCGGCGTTATAATCCTCAATATTATTTTTCACCAAATAACCTAAAGTATCCGCCACCGCCATAAACACATCGCCTTGTGGCTCAGGTAAAAACTGCTCGGATTGCTCAGGATTCGCCGCCCGCTTTTGCAAATATAAAATCGAGGTTTTCGCCCCCGTCCCCGACAACTTAAAACAATCAGAAGGCAAAGAAATTACTGCCTTAACTATCGCTTTGCCGCCAACAAATTGCCCCGTTTTCTCGTCTTTTTTACCCATCATATATTCACGCACATAACGATCACCCGAATTACACAATACCCCATCAGGCAAGACAATCATCAAACGTCCACCAGGTTTCAATAATTGCAAACAACGGTCAATAAACAACACAGCTGGATCAATGCTGGCACTGACTTGCTTCCAGTTACCTTTTTTATCGGGCTTACTGCCTAAAGCCAAACCGCTGATGCTAGGGAATAAGTGATAAACAGGCTTTTTATCTGTGCCGCCTACTTTTTTAAGATCGGTACGAAAACCCGCCCAAATAGGATCGCCGTTGTTATCCATCAACAAATCACCGGTATCTTCCCAGCTCATTTTCAGGTAATCGTAATAGGCGTTATAAGATTCAACTTTTTTTTCTGCAGGACGAAATCCCCCTAACACCTGTTCCATCTGCGCTTCATAATGCAGTTTTGATTCTTTCCCCTTTTTATCGCTGCTAAATTTTGGCGTACCAAAAGGCGGATTAGTACAAATCAAATCAAAACTGTTCGGCTTTAAGGCTTGGGTGGTCAGTGAATTATCGGTGTAGAAAATTTGTGCTTTAGGCGCATTTTGCAGTGCCATATTCACCCGCGCTAACATGACCATACGCGGTGCAGAATCTGCCCCCGTAAACGAAGTCTCGCGCAATGTTTGTTTAAGCTCTATTCTGGCCTTATCACTGATACCGCCCAGTTTATCCACCAAACTATCCAAATGACTCAAAGTCACCGAACCAAAACCAAAAGAGCCGCAAGTTGGATCACAAAAACGGAAATCCCCCGCCGTTAAACGCGACATCAGCACATCATCATTGCTAATATCCTGCATCGCAATTTCTAACATGGCTTGCTTGACGGGATTCGGCGTTAAATAAACGCCCAGACCGCCTTTTGATTCAAAGTTCGCGCGCAGAAATACATCAAACACACGACCTAATAAATCCCCCGACACATCGCCTAACGTACCTTGATCTTTGACTTTACGGCCTTGATTATCGGTCACTGGCCCCAGATTTTGCATGGCTTCTAGCAAATCTTCATAATTTTTAGCGACTGATAATCGTAAATGAGTTTCCTTTGGAAAAATGGCATTGCGGCTGCCATCATCACTGACGACAATATAATCTTCATGTGCTTTAAAGGCTTCAAAAGCCGCTTTAATCTGCTCAACGGCTTGATCGCCATGCTTGGCGACATACTCATAATTAAAGACTTCACGGAAATTCTGCGTTTTACCCTCTTGATCTTCAAAGGTTAAATCGGGGCTGTGATGCGCACGGAAGCTTTCCAGAAATAGCAGTTTAGCGACTTCCTCAATAATATCGTTTTTATCGTTGACCTTATCGCGTGTTACTCGGTAAACGCTTTCATGAAAGGCATCAAAACGTTGCATTAAGCGGGTATAAATTCGCATCGACCAGCGAAAAGTCGGGTTATTTTCCAGCTTGTCAAAACTGCTGATAATATCGATAGGCGGTATTTCATCAACGGAATGCGTACCATCACTACCATCGACACCGAACAGGCAAAAGCAGCGGCTATTTTTATCGTCCACTAAATGCGCAAACACTGGCCAGTCACCTTCAACCGCATCCAATAATTCATACGCCAGCACATCCAGCTTAGCTTCTTGTGAATAGTCCCAGTGTCCTGGCTCCAGAGCAATCAATAAGATGCTGGGCGTTTGGTTGCCTGCAACCGATCCCCAAACCAAACTTGCTTGTACATGCTCCTGTGTACTACTGAGCATTTGCTCACTGCTAAAAGCATTATATTGCTTACGCAGGCTTTGATATTGCTGTTCTAACACGTCTTGATTACTCATAAATTCCTAAATTCAAACCCGCTTAAGCAGCGGTCCTTTAATTTCTAATCGCGCGTCTTGTTGCGCGAGTTTACGTAATTGTTGTTCAGTCGCTGTGACACCAGCAGGTAATTTTTTAAGAAGTACCGAGATAGGAAGCGGCTTGCCTGCTTGTTCTAGTAGGGTAACTAAATGCTGGGTCAGATCTAATGGCTCGGAAGAGTCGCCAACGGCACGAGTAACGTTAGCTGTTGCCATCTCTGGCAAACAAGCCAGCCACAGTTGCACTTGTACCTGCTGCCAACCGAGTTGCTGCCATACCGAGGCATAATCCAGCCAGAGTTGATCGCTGGTGGTATCACTTTGTTTGAGGCTTACCAGTACAGGACTAAGGAGTGGGTATTGATTCAAGTTATTCATCCTTGCGATTACGCTGTCGTTCCATCCAATCTTCTAAATCTTCACGCTTAAAACGCCATGAATTCCCTACTTTGAACGCAGGAATATCGCCACTAGCTGCGAGACGGTAGATAGTACGCTCATTTACTTTGAGGTATTGCGCCACATCCTTAATGGTCAGAATAGTATCTGTCATGATCTATATACTATGCCTAATGTCGAAAAAGTACAAAGAATTACAATATAACCTAAATACCTTAGCCTAGCGTGAGTTTTTGAAAATACTCACGCTAGGATTGCTTTATTTACAGAATAAGCGTTCGTAATCCTGATTGATATTGGAAGGACGATCACCAATATAGCGCCAATAATCTACCATTCCATCTATGGCTTTTTATTGATATGGCAATGATAACCATCAGCTGACAATAGAATGTATGTCACTTAAGAAATGGTTTGGCATAACCAATAAATTCAGCATGAACTGAGCGAGCAACATCCCATCGCCAAGGATTTGATGGTGGCGTGTCGCGTGTTTTGCTAACAGTCATTACAAGACGATGTTTAGCTCTAGAAACAGCAACAAAGAATGCACAGCGTTCATCATCAACTTTTCCCCAAAAAGTTTCATTTTCTACACCCAAAATAATTACAGTGTCGAACTCCAACCCCTTGCTTTTATGTATTGTCAAGATTCGTACTGCTTTGTCATCAGAAAAGCGCATCAATGCCTTAAGTAAATCTTGCTCTCTTTCAAATTGCTCTTTAATGCGAGTATTAGTTTCTTTGATAACATCAAATAGCCGAGTACGCGATTCGTAATCTGGTGATAATGAAGTTAAATTGCTGATACCAATCTTCTTTAGGAAATTTATTGCAAATATCCACCTGCTAGAAAAGCTATTATCAAGTTGCTCTAGATCATTTATCGTTTTTTGTTCTGACTTAACAAATCGCTGCCAGTCTTGTCGAATTACCGCCTCCCCATCTTCTTCAGAAAAAGGGATAAGTAAATCCATTAATCGTACCCATGCTTTCGGTTCACGCTCACCAAAAAGACATAAAAGATAATCGACAATCAACCTTGCGACTGGCTCAACTGATAAATCTTGAAGCTGTTGCTCATTACGAAAAGGAATATCTCTATTTTCAAGCTCCGCCATCAAAAGATCTGCATATAAATCGGGTTGTTTTGATACCAAAATTGCTATTTCAGAATAAGGAACACCTTCATCATTAACCCAGCACTCAATTTGCTCTGCTACGTGAAGCGCCTCTTCCTGACTATTATGGTACCCCCAAGCATAAATTTCTCCTTCATCACCAACAATAAGCTCATCGGGCATCACCGCAACGGGATCAAGTATTCGAATAATTTCATTTTGCATACGAAGAAGTTTTGCTTGCGAACGAAAATTTCGGTACAAGTTCAAAGGTCTGGCACTAAAATCATCAGCAAAGGTTGAAAAGATACCTTCAAGAGCACCGGCCCAGGCCATAATCTTTTGCTTGGTGTCACCTACAGCTATTAAACGAATAGACGTACCTTGAAAAGTCAGCTTCACCAACCTATATTGCAGAGTTGTACAGTCCTGAAATTCATCTAAAAATACATCACTGTATGTTTGACGCACTGCATTACGAGCTACTTGAGAACTTTCAAGTATTGTGATTGCTAAAGGTACAAGATCATTAAATTCGATCTGACGTCGTGTTACCCGTTTATCACCTATCTGATAGTCTGCATCAAGAGCATCTACACCAACCAAAACGAGTCGAAAACGATCAATGATCCGCTTTGCAAAAGCATGGAAGGTATAGCTATCAAAGCGACTAGACAAGCTAGAACCACTCCGCCGTTTTACTCGTTCTTTCAAGTTCCGACTAGCATCCACCTTAAATGATATTGCTAGAATTCGTTTTGGGTATGGACAAGTACCTGTTCTTAATAAGAAATCTGCCCGCTGTGCTAGCATTTCAGTCTTACCTGCACCTGGTCCAGCAGTTAAAGCAAGGCTACTCACTTGCTCTATTGCTGCTTGAAGTGCATTAGGCTCTAATACCAGGTTGTCAGCGGCTTGCCAATTTTCTGGTTTAATCATTCAGGTAAATCCGCTAGTTTTGCTATGACAGCATCTGCTAACCGATTTAGTGACTCTGGCATAGATGCTAGCAAGTTTGTATCTGTCAGTTTTGATAACGCATTGATATGGGATGAAGGTTTACCACTCAATTTAAAACGTTTATGGTAAGTAATAAATAGATTTTTTTCATCCTCAGTATATTGCTCTACTCCATGATAACTATCCCCGAGAACAGCTTTAATCTTAGCTTCAGAAGGTAAAAGTTTATCTGTAGTGTCAAGTTCATACGCAGTAGGAAATGCCTTGAGCAATGCGAAATCAAGATCCATAGGCGATGAAAAGAAAACATCTAACACCTCAAGTTCTGCGAGATAATTAATATGTGCTGAATTATCTTCAATTTCCAGAAGTTTCTTAATATCGTCATTCCACTTCGGTATTTCTGATATTGTTCCTGAGGATGGGTAATTAGAGCTTAAACCGTAGAGCTTAAGCTTCTTAGCAACGTTACTTACACATCCCCATCCTCCGCCATGCCTGGCTAAATCAAGATCTAATAATGTTACAAAGGGAATCTTTAGGTCACTAAGAAGACGCCAAAAATGATTAACATGCCGACCACCAAGAGGCACAACTGAAATAGCCGACTCATCTATAGGTACTCCTTTAGCCTTTAGCAGACGAGGAAGTACGATCTCTTCACTGTCCCCTTCACCAAGCACGACCAATCGCGAGAAATAAAGTTCTGGAAATGCTTGAATGGCTTCTCGAATATATTTGTGAGCTTCGTCAGAACTTGGAGGTAGTGTGATTGTTGTAACCTGCGTTTGGCGAAAATCATTAAGGCGCAAATAACGAATACTTTCTGGGTCAACTCTACGCAACATTGCGGGTGCATGCGTTGCTATTAAAGCCTGAGCATCTTCCATAGCAACCATTCCTGTCAGTTCAGTTACAATGCGCCCAAGATAATGTGGAGACAAACTATTTTCCGGCTCTTCAACGGCAATAATTGTAAATACTGCTGGTCTTAATTTGTCAGGATCAAAGGTGGTATCTTCGCCACTCAATACGGCCCTCCCAACAGCTTGATTAGATAAAACCAAGCTTAGATACAACAATGATTTCTGTCCATCACTCAAACGAGAAAAATCGACGTATTGTTCATCATGCCCAGGGCTGAATGAAACTGAAAGATGACGAAGAAGAGCTTCAATCTCGCTTGAAACAAAAGTGATTGCGGGGTCTGAAAAATAATTTCCTTTGTGCAGTTTTTTCCATGAATGAGTTAATGTTGCGCTCAATGCACTAACTGAAGCATTGCTTGCCAGACTGCTGCTAATTTGACTTGTCATATCCTTAATCAATTCGCGCTCATCATTCCAATTCACAGCTCGCAACAAACGACCAAGCAATGCATTAGTACTGAAAGCAATATGATCTGCGGGATCGCGTCGTGCTGGTAGATAGTGGACAGCAATATTGTTACGCTCAGCTCTTGGGACTGGAGTTGTGTTCAGTGGCGAGCCATCAGGATTTACATCCAGCACATAAAAAAGATCATCCTCAATATCGCCATTAATTCCCATAGAGGCATTCAAGCGAAACCTGACTCGCGGCACACCTTCCTCTTCATCAATTCGCATATGAGAAAAATGAGGAGGAATGGTTGGGCTATCACTGTCATCTTCTAGCAACTCATTAAACAGAAAATCCGCTTCAATCCAAAGAGTTCGCTCCTCAGGAATATCTATCTCATCATGGGGAATATGGAAGTCCGACTTTTGGATACGGCGAAGTGCTGGGTCAAATGCAAATAACCGGCAAAGAGCCTGCAAAACAACAGTCTTTCCAGAGCCATTTGGACCAATCAAAAAAGTAAGGCGTTCAAAATCCAGGTCTTCTGACTCAGCTCCAAATGATTGAAAATTTGATATTCGTAATTTATGTAGTTTCATTCCTCTTCCTTTAGGTTTATTGTATTCAAGAAATAGTTTAATACAGTATAAGTTTTAAAGTATTCGTTAATAATGTCATTAAATCTCAACATGAGCACTATAATTAAAACAAATGGGGCTTCCCTTTAGGACAATTAGTTTAGTTACTGCCGCTGTAATCGCCGCAACGCTCTCTTTTGGGATTTCTCATCCCTTAGATCATAACGTGCGGTAGTTTGTATGTCTGAGTGTCCTGCTAGTTGTCGTGCGGTATTGATGTCTATGCCAGCTTCGAGTAAATGAGTAACAAATGTACGCCTTAGATCATGAGGTCTACAGGGCTCTATTTTGGCTTGTTCTGCACGCTTTCTAATAATACCGTAGATGCTTTGGCTTG
>Ga0209707_1000322_pt1 | contig 30024 bp, 22 predicted proteins | sample EN4Hudsemesocosm_FD_184630 | JGI IMG/M metagenome (GOLD analysis project Ga0209707, IMG submission 184630) | Methane-oxidizing microbial communities from mesocosms in the Hudson Canyon - EN4B Hudson Canyon (SPAdes) (version 2) | ecosystem: Environmental > Aquatic > Marine > Cold seeps | place... | reverse complement strand
TTTTGCTTTAATTAAATCTGATTCTGCCTGTTTAATTCGAGTCAGGTCACGCCAGATACAGTGAACAACCGTTCTTCCACCAATTAATATCGGTGTTAAAGCCAAAGAGACTTCAACTGGGAAAACTTCTCCATCCTTTTTCATATGATTCCATTCAAATCGATTAACCCCTTTTTCAAGAGCAATTTGAATCATCTGCCTAGCTTTCACAGTAGAATCTTGTCCATCTGGCTGAGTCAATGGTGAAAAGTCTGCTGGAGAATGTTGCATCAGTTGCTTTTCATCACTGTATCCAAGAATTATTGCAGCCGCCGCATTACACTCAACAAACTTATCTTTATCTATCAGCAACATTGCATCATCTGAAGCGCGAAACAATTCAATAAAGCGTTGTTCACTTTGTTGCTGCAATTGCTCAACTTTTTTACGCGTTGAAATATCCAGCAATGTACCAATCATCCTTTTTGGGGCACCATTTTCATGTCTTTCGACTAACCGCCCCGAATCCAACCCCCAAACCCAATGCCCCTTCTTATGTTTAAATCGCATTTCACATTCGTAATGATTGCTAAGACCATCAAAATGTTTTTCCATTGCCTGGGATGAGCGGGTTAAATCTTCAGCGTGCACCATTTCACTCCAAATACTCATGGTAAAAGGAGTCAGTTCTTTCACTGTATATCCAGTAATTGCAGCCCAACGTGAATTAAACTTAATTTCACCTGTTGTCATAAACCAGTCCCAAACGCCTACACCTGTACTTTCCATGATGAGTTCAAGTCGTTCTTCATTTTCCTTAATGGTTAGTTCAGTATGCTTACGCTCACTAATATCAGTACGAATTGCAATATAACTAACAGGTTTACCCTGTTCATTTGTAAAGGGCACAATAGTACTTTCTACCCAATACAAATGCCCGTCTTTAGCTTTATTACAAATCTCTCCATGCCATACTTCACCTTTGGCAATCGTCTTGTACATCTCATTAAAAAACTCAGCGGGGTGATAATTTGCATTGAGTATACGGTGGTCTTCCCCTATTAATTCTTCACGACTATAGCCACTGATATTACAAAATTTATCATTAACTAAAGTAATTTTCCCTTTAGGATCAGTAATACTAACAATCGCATGTTGATCTAATGCAAACCTTTGTTCGGCTAACTCGACTAATGTCTGTTGTGATCTCTGGTTGGACTTTTCCAGGGTCTTCCATTGCTTTTGACGAGACTCCAGCATCTGATTAAATGACTCCGCTAATAAAGCAATTTCATTATTCCCCGTCACACTGACACGATGACTTAAATCCCCCCCTTCAACTGCCTGTACTGTACCCACCAGTTCTTTAATCGGTTGACTCATTCGTCGAGCCTGAAAACAAGCTAATGCAGCAGCCAAAAGCCCCGTTAAGGCAACCATCCCCAACATCATATTCTTTAACCAATTAACTGAGAGTAAAGCCTCATCACGATCAATCTCGCTAATAAGCACCCAATTGACTCCGTCAATATTGACTGGATTGTGTATTCCAATCACGGATTTTCCAGCAGGGCCTTTATATTCAAAAGCATCTTCATGCATATTCAGGCTTCTTGCACCCAAAATACCATGCTCGTCCTCCCACAGCTTAAATTGCTCAGTCTCAATTTTTCTAATTAAAACCTCATTACCTTTTTGGTTTATTTCTGTTCTTAATAAACCATCATCACCTACAATATAATGAACCAATGAACTCTTTGCTCGGGTTGTAACAGCCTCATCTGGATTATGATCGAGTATTGTCCACAACTCACCAGCCTTATCGATGACATACCGAATCATGCCCTGCTGTTGATATTTTTCATTCTTAATGACAGAAAAAACAGTATCCATACGCAATTGTATGGCCAGCACGCCACTCCTATCACCAAATTCATTGGTGATAGGGGTTACTATAAACCCGGCCAACATATTATTATTTGGGGAGTAAAACTCTAAATCACTAAATAAAGCCACGCCTTTTTTCAGACTGGCTTTCACTGTCCTGGCAAACCGACTATCTTTTAATGCACCTGATAAAAGGTTCTCACCTAAAGCAAATTCACTCTTGACTGTATAAAGGACATTACCATTATGATCAATTAAGAAAAGGTCATAAATATATTTATAATGTTTAGTCATGGTCACTAAATCATTTTGTCCTCTTTTTGAAATCTGAGTCCAACGTTCACTGTTAACGTAGCCAGCTAGAGGCTGTTTGCTTAATTCCCAATCTGCTTGCATTTGTTCCAGCAATTGACTTGTATGCGGGTCATCTGCTTGCTGAGCGGCATCTGTAAACCGGTAACCAAACCAGTTATGAACAAATTGACTATCCGCCTGGGCAACTTGGGTCAATTGATCTACAGCTAATTTAGATAAGCCGTCAGACGCTTGATGATAACTAAAAAAAGCCACCAGACTCATAGGCAGCATTGCCAAAAGTAAGAACCATGTGAGCAGGGTTCTACTAATTGAATGCTGAAAACCAACATGCTGAGTCTTTTTATTGAATGCTTTAGTTCTATCCATTAATTACAATCTTGCGCCTGGTTAGTAAAAAATAGTGAGCGATTATAAAGTCTAGTATAGCTAGATTAAAATGACAGGAAAATAATCAGTTTCCTGTTATCCAGATAGGGTATTATCATCAAATAATCAGCTCAGAAGATTCATCCTGTTTATTTTGTCCTGCGGTCAAACGTACAGTTAGCCCTTTTTGTAATTCTTTCATTGCGAACTGATAGCCAACTTCTTCAATCTTTTTAGCCTGTTTATAGGCCGTCAATGGAAAGTCTCCAACGGGGGGTTGTAGATACAAATCAGCTAACCCATTCATGCTTTTTTTTCTTTGTGCAAGCCCACCAATAATACTGACACGACTTAATATTTCTATTAAATTGGAATTGTTTTTAGTATCAATCATGGGGTTAAACTTATTCAATAGCAGTCTCCACCCACTCACCCCACCACAATTATCCGTATTATTTAATAAATCTTCAGTTGCATTAACATCAACAGCAATGATAGTTCCTCCACTATTCATTTCTGCCATCACATCAACTGGTACATTATTGAGTAATGCTCCATCGACTAATAAGTCACCATCAACAACCTGAGGGGGAAATAAGCCGGGAGCGGTATTACTATTTAACACTGCAGCCAGTAAAGAACCGCTATCATGCGTCATAACCATTGCTCGACTGATATTGCATGAAACTGAAAAAAAATGCAGCCAAAGGTCTTCCACTTCCCTGTTAGCAAACATGCGTTTCAAACCCTTAGTCATTTTTTTTCCTGAAAAAAGTGACATGATAGGCAAGGTAAAAGCATCCCCCTGTAGACATAACTGACGCGTTTTATCGATCATTTCATCATGCGACCATTGCATTGCATATTGAGCTGCAATCAATGCTCCCATACTGTTTCCACCCACTAGATCAATAGGAATATTTAATTCCTCAAAAGCACGAATCACACCGATATGAGCAAAGCCCCTAGCACCTCCACCCCCCAATACAAGCCCGATTGCATGCCCCGTCAAAAACCTTGCAACCCGACTAAAATCAGCGTCAACCCCATCTCTAACATGATGATAGTAATCAAAAGTCCGACCCTTCAAACAACTCGCTGATTTATGTGGAATTGCATTTGAAGATCTATGATTTAATAATAATGTTTTTTTTACGCATTTATCTTCTAACTCATTTATTATTAATTTTTCAAAATCAGTTACTTTGTTTTGAGCTTCGGCATCAAGCAGGAATAAAACATGATCCGCCTGCCTTAAACACCTTTGGGTCCAGGCTGTCATTGTGTCATCAATAACATAGACGATATAACGGTGTGCAATTTCCAGCTCAGATATCCACTGAATTAATGAATGATTAAGTTCACTATCAAATGTTGATTGTGAAATATCTTTTTGACTAAAAGCGATATCAACGTTACCGCTCGTCAAACAGGTTGTTAAACCATGCTCACTTAAAGCACTAACAAGCTGTTGAACTGTTATCGCCTTATCTGTAGAAGAAAAGCTCGCAAAAACAAAAGTTTCTGTTGCTTTAAACTGACATTTCTCGGCACCTGATAAATGATTAACCACACTCTTAACAAAGGTCTGGTTAATTTCAACTGGAAAAGACTTTAAGATTTTTTCATAAGACTTTTGAGTTAATCTGGCAACGGTTGAATCTCTTATAGCCAACACATTGGCTGACCTGGGAGACTGGCAGATCAACCCCATTTCACCGACTGATTCCCCCCGACCGACAACATTCAATTTCTCAATCCCCGAATTTGTAGACTGATACACCTGAAACTGACCATCAACAATAATATACAAATCATCCGATTGGTCATGTTGTTTAATCAATAAGGTATTCGATGAGACAGATAGAATATCCAGTTCATTAACCAACTGCCGGACTGTATTCTCGTTCAAGCCTGCAAACAAATGACTCATATGTAATGCCAATATTGTTTGATTCCAGCATAAGCGATTAACTATTCTTAGACTTAATAGCGAACTCTGCTCTGGAAATCTTTTAACAAGATCATTTAATTTTGCTGCTGATAAAAAATAAAGTGAGCTGTCTCTAATGGCTTCTGCCGTGACGGAGCGAATACTTTTACCTTGCAATAAGAACTCGCCAACTAAATGATTGGCTTCTGCATGAGACAAAACATAGCGCTCGTCATCTCTTTTTGTGTACACCTGAACTTGACCCGATAGAATCAAATATAAGCCATCAACCTCATCACCTTGTAGAAAAAGTATTTCTGATGCCTTAACTGTTTTTTTTTCCAAACACTGTTCAATCGTTTTTAAAAATACTTTATCTTCAATCCCTGAAAATAAAACATTATCAAAAATAGATTTTTCGGCCTCGATTTGAGTAAGCATTTAAAATAATAACCTACCTGGCACGTTTCAATGAGTTCCTATCAAAATCTCTGTCAGAAAAACCTTTTCTAAACACATAGTTTTCCCACAATAAAACAGTACTTTTGCCATTTTGATGATTAACCATCAACATTTCATCATTTCGCCAGTATTGATCTAAATATTGTTTATAATCTTTATTTTCCAGGGTTTTTAACAAGGCATCTTTACGGTCATAATAATCCGTTTTTAAAGGAATATAACGTTCCTTATCTACCCAGGTAATTTGCCGAGTATAGCCTGAATGTTTATATTGCGGATAGAGCTCAATAACAAAACAATCTATACCATTAAATACCTCGTCTCTAAGATACTTATACTTATACTTTGTTACTTCAAATGAAGATAAATCCTCAAAAGCAAATTCACTGCCTAAATAAGGCCCAGACTTATTACTGGAAGAAATTCTTTTCACTCGCTTTAAGGCGGGTAAATAAAGCCATTGTTCATCAGGAACCAGAGCATGGGTAAAACTTAAGAAAGCGGTCCCTTTAATATCACGAGGCTTACTAAAAACACTTAAACTTTTATCTCCATCTCCTTCTACTTCCAGAATTTTCATATTTAAAATACGTACGCTTTCGTCGCCATTACGGTTGCGTAAAATCATTTTTAAATCTGACTGACTATCCCCAAAACCAATATCACGGCGATCAACTTCCTGAACAATTTGTAGCCCTCTTTCTTCAGGCGTTAAAGCCAAAACGTGTCCACAAAAAGTAACCAGAAAAGTTAATAGAATAAATTTGTTCATTTTCATCCAAGCTCATTAAATTTTTAAGAAAATAATATAAAAAAGGCTCCTTATAATAACAAGCAAAGACTCCTTTTATCTCTTTCCAACAACCTGTTAATCAGTATAGCAGTATAGATTCAATCTGCTTACCCTCTCTTTTAAACATACACTTTATTAATTTTTAATCTTCTTTCAAGCTCTGCTTTTGTTCATAGCCATATAAAAACACTGGAATATATTGTATTTACCTTGACGCCTTGCAACTAATAAACCTACTATTATCCCATAAACAAAAAATAGGCATTTCATGGGACAAGAAATTTCTTTTTCACATTTTGATAAAGCTGATTTTGATTATTTTTATCAAAAGCTAAAACAAGAAACAGAGCTGCTAAAAAAAATGATTGGACAAAAAGCTTGTTCAACGCGAGCACCTGTTGCCGGTTTTGAAATTGAGGCGTGGATTTTAGACAAAGACATGCAACCAGCTCCAATCAATGAGCATTTTCTTGCTACACTCAAGAACCCTCTAGCATTTGAAGAACTTGCAAAATTTAATATCGAATTAAATAGCACGCCTACCCCCTTGGCAGGCAATGTCTTTAGTCGTATGCACAAGCAATTACAATCTACTTGGGACAGTGCTTATCAACATGCTGAAACACTGGAAAGCAAGTTAATAATGATTGGCACTTTACCTACCTTAAAACAAAGTGAGTTAACGTTAGAAAATATGTCTGACTTAAATCGCTATCGCGCATTAAACGAACAGATCTTACAATCCCGTGGTAAACCAATTAATCTGGATATTACAGGAAATGAACACTTAAAACTGGATCATCACGATGTGATGTTAGAATCAGCAACAACTTCTTTCCAAATTCATATTCAACTCCCCTTAGATATAGCTCATCATTTCTATAACGCCTCAATCATTGCTTCAGCACCCATCGTTGCTCTGTGTGCCAATGCCCCCTATTTATTTGGTAAAGATTTATGGCATGAGTCCCGAATCCCCCTATTTGAACAAGCAATTGAAACAGGTGGCTATGATGGCGCTGCACAGGGTCCATTAAGACGAGTGAGTTTTGGTACGGATTACGCTCGACAATCAATTATGGAGTGCTTCACTGAAAACCTGGATCATTTCCCCATTTTATTACCTGCAAACCTTGATTCTTCAACAGAAGCTTTTGCACATTTAAAACTACACAATGGCACAATCTGGCGTTGGAATAGACCTTTAATCGGATTTGATGAGGATGGCACACCTCATATTAGAGTTGAACACCGCTCACCTGCAGCAGGCCCAACAACAATTGATTCTATGGCTAATGCCGCATTTTATTATGGGTTGGCCAAAAATTTATCAGATGAAATCATGCAGAAAGGCTTAGCCATCCCCTTTTCCCAAGCCAAAGACAACTTTTACCAAGCGGCTCGTTATGGCCTGGATAGTCATATCGTTTGGCTAGATGGTAATAAACACCGGTTACAATCATTATTAAGAAACGAACTCGTGCCAAGAGCCATTCTAGGTTTAAAATCCCTTGGAGTCAGTAGTTGTGATACGGAAGATTTTTTGGATATTATTTTGCAACGCATCAATAAAAAACAAAATGGCTGTTTTTGGCAACGCCAATTTATTGAAACACTCCAGCAAGACATTTCTTCCCCTCATCATTTCAAATTAATGACTCAAAACTATTTAAAAAATCAGCAATCAGGGAAGCCAGTCAGTGAATGGAGCCCTTTTTAATGTCGCTATTAAAACAATCTTACAACTTACCTGATGTTTTATTAACAGCAACGGCTCAATCATTACACAGCCTCATTCCTGAACCCACGTTGTTCCATTTAACGGGTAAAAACAAAAAACCTCTGTTTATCTCTGTACTGCTTCATGGAAATGAAACCACAGGATTACTGGCTCTACAAAAACTGCTGATAAAGTATCGTGAACAGGAGCTACCTCGCTCCTTATCTTTTTATTTTGGAAATACCGAGGCAGCAAGCCAGGGTTTAAGAAGACTCGATAATCAGCCAGACTACAACCGCATATGGCCAGGCACGGATCACTCCACAACTAAAGAAACTCTGATCACCCAGGAAATTGTCAGTATCATGGCAAAACGCAAGGTCTTTGCCAGTATTGACATACATAATAATACGGGCTTAAACCCACATTATGCTTGTATTACTAAACTGGATAACCAATTTTTACAACTTGCGAATATCTTTGGACGACTGGTTGTTTATTTTACTCGCCCCAAAGGCGTTCAATGCGGAGCTTTTGCTGAATTATGTCCAGCCGTTACCTTAGAGTGCGGGAAACCAGGCCAAGACTACGGTGTTGATCATGCTTTTGAATATTTAAATAGCTGCCTGCACCTGTCTGAATTAACCTCCCGTCCAGTTTCATCACAAGATATTGATGTTTATCATACTGTTGCTCAAGTTAAAGTAAATGAAGGTATTAACTTTAGTTTTGAAAACCATCAATCAGACCTTTTACTGGATAAAGATATAGAACGAATGAACTTTACTGAGATTCCTACGGGAACTCAACTGGGACAAGTTTTTGAGCATTCGGCCATGCCGATAACCGCAAAAGCTGAAACAGGTGAATTAGTCACCGAAAAGTTCTTTTCTCTGGTTGATAAGCGTTTACAATTAAATAAAAGCACTATGCCTTCAATGCTGACTCTAGATGAACGAGTGATCAGACAAGATTGTTTATGCTACTTAATGGAAAAAATAAAGTTATGAATTTTTGGGAATCGAAAACATTATCAGAAATGACAACAGAGGAATGGGAGTCCGTTTGTGATGGTTGTGGAAAATGTTGTTTAAACAAGTTAGAAGATGAAGATACCGGGGAGTTGTTTTTTACCAGCATCGTTTGTAATTTAATAGATTTAGACAGTTGTCGTTGCACCCGTTATTCTGAACGAACAACACTTGTTCCTGAATGTATCGATTTAAAACAACATGACTTTAAAGAATATAACTGGCTACCAGCAACCTGTGCTTATCGATTATTAGTTGATGGAAAAGAACTACCTTCATGGCATCCACTGGTATCAGGAACCCAGGAAACCGTTGAAGACTCAGGCGTTTCTATCCGCAGTTATGCAATGAAGGAATCAGAAATTGATGATCTTGAAGATCATATTATTGAGTGGTTAGACTAATGAATTTATAGCCTCTTTTTGTTCCTTCTCAATCAGGTTGATAGCAAAAACCATAATATCAACCTGATTTATATCATTAGAAAGTATGGCTATGAACAAAACACTGACTGAGTTTTAATTAGGTTAAAAAATCCCCTAAATAATTTTCAAAAAAGGACGTGAGGCTTTAATCTCACTTGATTCAGGCGAGGCTAAAGCCTCACGTCCAAAAGATAAATTGTAGAAAATGAGCAACCTGTTTTTTGTTCAGAGTCAGGTTAGAAAGTCACTTTATAACAAACTATTAAGCTAAAACCGCCTGAATAGAATGGTCATGATTTTTATTTGCATCGTTTTTATTAACTTGTCTTACTAAGCCAATCAATCCAATAAAAAACAAGCCGATAGTCAATGGCTCTGGTACAGCTGCAGCTGCCACTACATTTAAATTATCAACAGAAAGAGCTTCCCAGTTTGCACCATCAGTTGTGAAGCGCATACTACTTGGACCATCACAACACGTTTCAGCCCAATAAACATCCAGGGTATGAGCACCCGCCAGCAAACTATTTCCAAGTAGGCTCATAACATCGCCATGATTCCAGTTTGTGCTCCACCACAGATCATCTGTTCGACTTCCGATAATATTACCGTCTATGTATAAAGCAGCACCATAATGAGCATCTAATCCTGCCTGAAACCCCCAGTCTTCAGCTTCTGCATTAAAAAAATCAACTGAGAGATGACTTAAAGAGTCCCTTCCTGATCGAAATGATGTAAATTCATTTAAAGAATTTGTTGTTATTGATGATGTTTGTCTGCCCCATGAATCAATAAAATCTGAATTATTTACGCCTTGATTAATTGCTCGGGTGTTTATGGTAATGGATGCTGCATGCAAATTTGTATTAAGAAATACGAATAATAGACTTGCTAATATTAAAGATTGTTTTTTCATTTGTCATTTCCTGTTATCGGTTTATATCCAATACAGTGCAACGCTTATGCCAAAAATAAAAAACAATCAACCTAACATCAGACTTAACAGATAAATAACAATAAACAATTGATAAATAACACAAATAAAAAACTTTTAGTTTTATAATTACTCACTACCAACTTAGTATATTTTTTTGCTTAGGATAAAGCTAGATAATGAACTGCCATTTCTGTCAGTTTAACAAGTTAGACTGACAGAAATGGCAGTTGCTGACAGTATTTGTCAGACCTATTTTGAAACGCCGACCAGAATAAGTTGGAGAGCCATATAAAATGCCCCACCAACCAAAAAGCTAGAAAACTGACTGATTTTAAAAAAAGAGCTTACTTTTCATTAAACCAGCCATGTTGTTTTATATTAACCTTCAGCAACCCAGTCAGTTAATGCTTCAATAATTTCTTTGGCCTGTTTTTCACTAGAAATATTGAATTTGGATTTTTGAGAATATTCACCATTACGTTTTTGATAACGACGAATAGTAAATTTATCGGGACCATATTCTTCTTTAGTACGGTTCCAGTCTTGATAACGATAAATAACAGTTGCCCAGGCACCTTTACTTAAGACTTTTTTATCTAATTCTTTAACCGTTTCTATACCACCATCTTCATAAGTCACGGTTAATTCTTCTACTGTTTCTGCCATTTTAATCTCCTTTTGTAATTGTTTTGAAGTCTAGCATATGAAATTCAGATTACTCAGAAATAAATAAACCAAATGCCCGACTACCTTCACCAGTTTCAATAGTTTCAATGACTTTTAATGTTTTTGCATCAATCACTGAGACATTATTGTCAAACCAGTTAGCAACATACACATGTTGATCATCAGGCGCTGTGCTAATCCCCTCAGGTTTTTCCCCAACTTCGATAAGCGAAATAACCTTTAATGTCTTTGTATCAATCACTGAAACAGTACTGTCATCCTGATTAGTCACAAAAAGCAAACTGTCATTTAATGCTAATGCTGTTGCGTAAGGCCTGCCTCCCACCTTGACTGTTGCCAGTTTTTTTAAATTATTCGATTTCAGTATGGTGACATCATCACTTTCTACATTTGCGGCATAAATTCGTTTTCCTGCTTTATCCACAGACAATCCAAACGGATGCAATCCAACTTTTGTGGTATTTCTAATTTTTAATTTTGATAAATCAATTTGTGAAATCGTATCATCGACACGATTAGCGACATAAAGCCAATGATTATCCGCGCTAACCATCATCCCTGAAGGTGATTTTCCTACCTTGATGATTTTCACCAATTGAAAGGTTTCGGTCTCAAAAACTGTCACCGTATTTTCATACCAGTCTGCAACAAAAACACGTTCGCCATTAGCATCAACTGCAATACCCAATGAAGCGCCACCCACTTTTACATGCTTTATTTGCTGTTGCGTTTTAATATCTAAAACAGCAAACCCATCGCCATTAGGGGTACTAATATAAACTTGTGCTTTCGCATTATTAACAGCCACACCGACCGGCTTACCTGTTACGGTGACTGTATTAATAACTTTATTGCTTTGAATATCGACAATAGAAACTGAATTATCCAATTGATTCGTTATAAATGCATAAGGTGTTGCAACTAACTGAGAACTAAACAGGGTGGCAGAAATAAGAAAAATAAAAGGGGTTTTCAAAATACGACCTCAAGTAATAATTTCAGGCTTCCAAACCTGAATTGTAGAGCGGACTTTAGTCCGCCATCATCTTTAGAAATCAAGCGTATCGGGAATTACAGACTGAAGTCCACTCTACATGATTTATCAAAACTAAAGATTAAGATGATCAAAATCAGATATCTATTAAATAAAAAAAGGGGTGGTTTTAATATTAAAACCACCCCTTTCTATTTTCAGGCAATTAAAAGACTATCTTTTCATAGTGATTTTAACTTCTGAAGAATTTGCACCTGTGTCAAATTTTTGTGCCACATGAACCAGTCCATCAGTTAAAACAGCTGTTACTGCTTCATCAGCTGCTTTTTCATTTAATTCTTCTGGTGGATTGTTATTTACATAGCCACGGTAATAAGTTGCAACCCAAGTCACAACTGATTTAGACCCTTTAGCTTTAACAGTTAAAGTTGCTTGGTAATTTTCTACTGGTAAAACAGGTATATCTTCATCCTTACCTGCATGTTGAATCGTTTTAACAGAAGTCATATCGGTAATTTTATACTTATATGACATTTTATCTGCTTTATAAGTTTTTAACTCTTCAGTAATTTTACCACCACCTTTTAAAGTTAAAACGCGAACTGATCCTTTTTCATTCCCATTATCAGCCGTAGAGCTAGCCATTGCAGGATGCCATGACATGTCATCATAGTTACTAATCACATCCCACACTTTCTCAGCTGGCGCATCAATTAAAAGCGTCGCTGTCATTTTTCCTCTAACAGGCCCGTGTGCAGTTGCAACAGCGGAAAAAAAGAATAAAACCAACGAAATAAGTAACGAAATTTTCTTCATATTACATCCTAAATTAATGGAGTTTAAAACCAAGCCTCTAATTATAAAACACTATTGAGACAGGATTCAATAATATCCGTATTCACAAAAGACAATCCTTTTATAAAAATCTGTACTTATTATGTCTTTTTGTTACTGAACCCTCTCTGAATATATCTAAAAATAACAGCAGCAAAACATTGCTTAGCTCTGGCAATATATTGCCTCCAGCTAGACAAAAAATTGACAACCACCCATAGAAATAAATGTAAAGCACTGAATGATATACGCAATATAACAATGGCATAAAATAAGCATTATTATTAAACAACTGTATATTCAAGCTATAACGAGGGTAAGCTATGAAAAAGGATTCAGCAAATCTAGCCATTGTAAGCAACAATACATTTGAAGCATCAAAGGCAGTCAATTTACAACATTACGATATCAGTAGCGCATTGCAAACAACAATGGAATTTACTGAATTAATTAATATATTCAGCAACAAAATTAAAAACCTGATTCCACATAACGGCTTTGTCTACGAAAATGATGCGTTTAATCTAAAGATAAACCAAGGCATTGTGACTAAACATTCTTGTACTTATGCCTTAAAAGTCGAAGAAACAAAGCTTGGTAGTTTAAAAATCATGCGCAGACAACGGTTTGAAGATAAGGAAATAAAACTGTTGGAAAGCTTACTTTGCTCATTAATTTATCCATTAAGAAACGCCACATTGTATAACCAGGCATTAAAAATGGCTTATACAGACCTCTTAACCAAAACCAGTAATAGAGCGGCCTTTAATGATTCCCTACAAAGGGAAATACAATTATCACAAAGAAACTCTCGCCGTTTATCTGTTATTTTCTTTGATATTGACCACTTTAAAGATGTTAATGACACCTATGGTCACGAATGTGGGGATCTTGTATTAGCTTCAGCAGCAAATTGTATTAAAGAGACTGTTCGAGGTAGTGATATGGTCTTTCGCTATGGTGGTGAAGAATTTGTCATACTATTAAGTGATACATCCCTTGATGGAGCAGAAGCAATGGCAGAAAGAATTCGTTCAAACATTGAAAATCATACTATAGCTTATGGTATGGATGTATTAAAATTAACTGCAAGCCTTGGTGTCAGTACGCTAAGGGGAAACGACACCCTTGATACGTTTATCAGGCGTGCCGATAATGCCATGTATTGTGCTAAAGAAAAGGGTAGAAATCAGACTCAAGTTGAACTTGCCGCTTTATTGGCTTAATTCATCTGCAATGTCATTAATAACGAGAGCGAGTGATCTGTCTTAGCTTCCGTAAACACTCTATTTTTCAACAAAAACACACTATACGCTATAATTCCTCACTCAATTTCTTTCTAAGGTTATCAACAGTGATAATCTGACACTCAAGGATTAAGTGCTTAGCCAATGGTCAATACTTCAAACTGGCAATACATTGCCAAACAGATTGAACAAACCGTTAATCATCCATTTAACATAGTTGATATACAAGCAGTTTCTGGAGGCTGTATTAATTCAGCCTACCTGTTACAAGATAAAAACAAAAGTTATTTTATAAAGCTTAATCAAAGTGAATTAAGCGCTATGTTTGAGGCCGAATTTGCAGGCCTAAAAGAAATAGCACAAACCAATACTATAAAAGTTCCCCTCCCCATACTCACGGGCACCTTTTCTGACAAGGCTTTTTTAGTTTTAGAGTCCATTGCACTGACATCAGGTAACCAGCAATCTGATGAGCAACTTGGCTTTCAACTAGCCGCTTTACATAAACTCAAAAAACCCTACTTTGGCTGGCATTTAGATAATACCATCGGCTCAACTCAACAAATTAATTCACCCACAGATAATTGGCTTACATTTTGGCGAACTAACCGTTTAGACTTTCAACTCTCGCTTGCTAAAAAAAATGGCTTTGGAGGAAGGCTCATCCAGTCGGGTGAAAAACTATCCAATTCTTTAGATTATTTTTTTAACGATGACAGCATACAATCTTCTCTGCTACATGGAGACTTATGGTCTGGAAATGCTGCGTCGACCAATCAAACAGAAGCCATTATTTATGATCCAGCCTGTTATTATGGCGATAGAGAAACAGATATAGCAATGACTGAGTTATTTGGCGGTTTTAGTCATCATTTTTATGCTGCTTATCAAGAATCCTACCCTCTTGATTCAACATACTCAATACGCAAAACACTGTACAACCTGTACCATATCCTTAACCATCTCAACTTGTTTGGTTCTAGCTATCAATCGCAAGCACAAAATATGATTGATTCCTTACTATCAGAAACCGCCTAATCTAATATATTCACCCCTCATGCGTATAGCTCTTGCCTACATCACCATTATTCTTTTATGGGCGACAACCCCACTTGCCATAAAATGGAGTGGTGAAGGCCCCGGGTTTATTTTTGGCGCAGGCTCACGCATGGCCATCGGTGCAGTCTGTATGGTTTTATTACTAAAAATCCAAAGAAAACGCTTACCTTCCAATCGAAAAGCCATGATGACCTATCTTGTTGTTGCCATACAAATGTATGGTGCCATGTTATCGGTATACTGGGGCGCTCAATTTGTACCTTCTGGCTGGGTCTCAGTTATTTTTGGTCTTTCACCCTTTTTAACCGCATTTTTTGCTGCTGTCTGGTTAAAAGAACGTAGCCTGACATTTGGCAAGGTTTGTTCATATTTCTTAGGTATTTCAGGCCTAAGCGTTATGTTTAGCTCAGCTTTGCAACTAAATATTCACGCCGTTTACGGCATTATTGGTATTTTAACGGCCGTATCTCTACAAACAGCCACTGCGGTATGGGTAAAACGTATTCATGCCAAACTTCCAGCCTCAACACAAGTGACAGGAGGATTAGTTTTTGCCTTACCCGCCTATTTACTGACTTGGGCAATATTTGATAATGCGACATGGCCCCAAAGTTTTACAATAATAAACATTGCCTCTATTGTCTATTTAGGCATCATTGCAACAACCATTGGTTTTGTACTTTACTACTATGTACTGATCCATCTGCCTGCAACAACCGTCGGATTTATCCCTATGATATCCCCCGTTATTGCCTTATATCTAGGGCACAGTATTAATAACGAACCCCTCACTATTAAAATCATCACGGGAACATCATTAATACTCTCCGCACTGATTATGCATGAGTTTTTTGATCGATTTATTTTTCGAATTTTCAAACGGACTCAGATTAACTCTAAGTAGCCTCTATAACTAACAAAAAATCAAACGTCTAAGATCAGCTACATTAAAGCGGAATAACCCTATTAACTTTGGTGCAAAAGCACCAAAATGGAACAATAGAATTAAACACTAAAAGCATACATAGCCGTGTTGGAATGTATGCCTTTAGACAACGATTAAAGACTACTTACAACTAAACGACTTTCCATTTCCATCGATACCATTGCATCATGATGACGCTTAAGCATTGAACATGTAGGGCGTGGGGATAACCCCGATTCGATTTCAGCTTGTAAATTACTAAGAAAATGACGTTTCAGCGCTGAATCTTCTGGAATAACTAACTTCTTATCATCCCCCTTTTGAATTAAAGACTCTTTAGACCCTTCAAACAAGCCACTTACCGGGGTATACACGATAACATAAGCCAATACAAAACCAACGATCAGCAATAAAACAGTTTCCATTAGAACTCCAATTTTTTTACAACTATAAAAATAACGTTAATAGATTTAATCAATAAACCTTGTATATATTATGCAACAATTAAACCAAAACAAAACAGAAAACTTTAGGATTTCATAAAAAACATGACCACCCACATAATATTCATTACATTTCAATTAGTTAATATATAAAATAAAAAAACAAAAAGCTATTAAAGTGAAAAAATCAAAGCCCCTCTTGCTTCTTTTACGCACCATTTTGGACACATAATCTGCAGAAGAAATATAAATTACCTTAAAGGCAACAGGTAGAAACCCTTTAATCAATCCTGATTTTCAATATTCCAACTCACTCTAACTAATTGGGTTTGTTGCTGAGGGGTTAGCTGTTTAATATTGTCACAATCATCACGATGTATCGTAATACCTTTATAATGGGATATAAATCCTATTATATTATCGCCAACCTCGGGACAACAGCAATGAGCAACAGAACTAACCACATTGCTTATGCCATCAACTAAAATGACCCCCTTAAGCGTTTTAGTCTTTGCTTTTATTGACTGTTTGCCAGGGGTATCTGTTTTATTAAATAAAGCTTCAAGCTGGAGCTGATTAATATCTCCTCGCCCTATAGCCAAATAAAGCTGTTCAATATTTTGTTTTTTAAAATACTCGACTATTTCTTTTACTTCATTGAACTCAAGCCCTACTCGTTGTATTTCTTTTTCTATAATAGCCTTTCCATAAGCTTCATTTTTTGCATCATCCAGATGGTTAAACCAGTTTTTTACTTTATTGATCGCTCTTGGGGTTTTTAAATAGCCTAAATTAGCATCAATCCAATGATGGTTTGGCTCCCCCACCTTAATAGTTAGAATTTCAATCTGCTCCCCTGATTTTAATTGATACGTTAATGGAACAATACGTCCATCAACTTTTGCTCCACGGCAACGATGACCAATTTCAGTATGAATCGCATAAGCAAAATCCAGTGGCGTTGAACCTTTAACTAAATCAACTAATTTCCCCGCAGGACTTAACACATAAACTCTGTCACCAAACAGTTCTGCTTTAAAACTTTCAACCAATTCATCATCACTTTCTTTTTCTGTTAATAACTGTCTTAACGAAGCTATATTTTTTTCAGTTGATGAATTTTGTTTACTGCCTTCTTTATACCGCCAATGAGCTGCAACACCTAATTCAGCAAACTCATCCATTTCATGAGTTCTAATCTGAACCTCTATCCTATGCCCATCAAGGTTCACAATAACAGTGTGCAAAGACTGATACCCATTAGCTTTTGGGTTAGAGATATAGTCATCAAATTCTTTAGGAATATACTGCCATTCACCATGAACAATGCCAAGAACAGCATAACAGCTAGTTAATTCACTCACTAATACACGCACTGCCAACAAGTCATAGAGCTCGTCTACAACCATATCCTTGCGCTGCATTTTTTTCCAGATACTGTAGATATGCTTCGGTCTGCCAGCGATATCAGCACTAATATTTTCATTTTGCAAAACATCTAATAATCTTTCTTTAAAGGAACAGATAATCTGCTCTCTCTGATTTCTTGTGACATCCAAAGATTTAACCAGCTTGATATATTGTTGAGGATGCAAATAACGAAAGGCCAGGTCCTCCATTTCCCACTTAAGTTGACTTACCCCTAACCTATTTGCAATGGGTGCATAGATATCAAGGGTCTCCTGAGCAATAAAACGGCGCAAATCATAATCTTCTGAGGCCAGCTTTCTCAGCCTATATATCCGATAGGCCAATTTAATCAATACTGTGCGTACATCCTGGATCATTGATAACAACATTCGACGTAAGGTCTCAGCCTGACTTGGCTGATTTACCATCGTTGTAGAATACAGTTGCAACTGATTTAAACTACTCACATCATTAACCAGCAGGGCAACTGATTCTCCAAACTGTTCAGATATATTGCCTTGATGTTCTGCTAAAGAAACGCAAGGTGAGGATAAAATCGTGGCAACAATTGTATCCATATCAACATTTATAGCCGTTAATATTGATGCAACTTCAATACTCTTTGCCGAATATATCTCTGTACCTTCAAGTTGGTCGACAAACACCAATGCCTGGGTAATTATTGCTACCTGTTCCTCTGAAAAAGAAGCTAAAAAATCATCAATATTATAAGTTTGTTTTTCCATACGATACTTTTACTAAATTTTCACAATGAAAGTCATACCATCAATTCCGAATGATAGTAAACTATAAAGAACATATAATGTTCAAAAACTTATTATTACCCAAAAAAATAATGGCAACTGTAATTGCTTTTACCAGTGGAAAAGGAGGTGTTGGTAAAACCAACATCTCTACTAACCTTGGTTTATCCTTAGTAGCACGGAACTTGAAAGTTTGTCTGTTTGATGCAGACACCGGTTTAGCCAATATCAATATATTAATGGGCATTAACCCTCGTTATACTATTGAACATGTATTAAACGGTCAAAAAAGTATTGATGAAATCATCATCACGCATCCCTCAGGTATATCTGTGGTACCCGCAGCATCAGGTATAAAACAATGCACCAATCTGAACGATGAACAAATTGCCATACTCACTTCATCATTGCAAACCCTTGAAAATAAATTTGATTACATTCTGGTTGATACAGCTGCCGGTATAGATACTAATGTGCTTGATTTTGTTGCTTCCGCTCAATATCGAATTATTGTTATCACCTCAGAACCCACCTCATTAACAGACTCATTCGCTTTATTGAAGATGTTAATGATTAGAGGAAAAAAAAAATCTATCTTTATTTTAGTTAACAGAGTTGAAGATTACCGAACTAGCCAAATAGTTTTTAAGCGTTTTCAAAAAGCGGTTAAAACCTACCTAAAAATTGATGTTCATTATTTAGGGTATTTAACGACAGATCCCTACGTTAACAAAGCAGTATCTGAACAAACACCCGTTGTTTTGTCATACCCAAATTCTTCAATTAGCTGTGGACTGGCCTCTTTAGCTGATATTATTAAACGACAATTTCGAAATGATAAAAACTTACCTTATTTCAGCCAGTTCTGGTCATTAAATGCACAAAACAACAAAGCTGAATCAAGCCCTCAGATAGTAACAATCGATAAAGCGGATCAGTTAGCACCCAGCAAGAAACCAGTAGCCATTCAGCACGATAAACTAGCAAGCATATATTCGTTATTAGAACAGGAACAACTATCAGAGACACAACTAAAAGAATTAACGCTTAATCTTGAAACTATCTACGAAAAAAAGCACAAAACGCCATTAAGAAATATAAATAGCTTAGTCGCTGTTATTCTTGCTGAAGGAAATGCTGAAAAAATTCAGCAACTTCATCAATCTATAGCGAATAGTTATCAACGTCAGTTTTCTGAAAAAATCGATAACCCCATTTCAATACTGACTGATTTAATCAATTCAGATCAATTTTCTAAAGATAACTTCAATCAATTAATGGACAAATTTGAAGATGTTTATCAACAACGATTCAAAGAAAAATATTTTTCTGAAGGCAATAAATTATTAACCAAAATCCAACAATTGCTATCCAGCAAATAATTTCATAACTTCCTTCTAATATTATAAGAAGCGTTTTTACTTGAAAAAAGAGTTCTTTACTTTACTAACATGCTACTAAGCTGTTCTAATGAGAATATTATTATTTAAAGTAAATTGATGCTCATGGGTTCTTTCCATATTCTTTATCTAGACAGCGACAACTATATCGCCAGTCAAGTTAAAATGCGCCTTGAATGGAAAGGGTACCAAGTTGTTACTGCAAGCTCTGAACAAGAGCTCCTTACAAAAAGAGTTCAGCAACAACCTTATGATTTATTAATCATTGATTTCTTTACTCCAGCCCTAAATGCATTTTCTTTCTTAGGCTATTTAAAAGGGCAAAACATTGCTCCCCCAACGATCATAGTTAATACTGAAAATGATCCTCAATTAATGTCTAAAGCCATACACTTAGGCTGTATAGATTATGTAATCAAAGACCCTCTAATCCAAAATTTTATTGAACAACTCAGCCTGAGTATTTTTCAGTCAATTACCAAGATTCAATTTAAAAAAACAGAAAAAAAAAATAAACCGTCTAGAATACAATCACTTAATAAAAACAAAGTCGATTCAACAAGCAATTGGGAATATGTTCTTTCCAAAGAAACAGTGCAATGGTTTCCTGCATTCAATTCAAGAAAACAAACCATCTCCTATAATGAATTTACATCAAAAATTCATCTCGATGACATTGCACATGTCAAAACTCAAAATAATATCTGTTTATTCTCTAAAACGCCGGTTGAATACAGTTTCCGCTATTTGTCAGATAGCAATTTAGTCACTACTTTTCATGCATCCATTAAAGCGGATTCCAACCATTTTGGTGTAGTAAAAAGGTTATATGGTTCTTTGAAAGCCAGTTGCTCTCAACAATTATCTGATCAAAACTTACGCCTAAAATTATCATTTCTTGAACATACTGAAGATGGTATTTTTATCACTGATGCTAATAAAAAGATTATTTCCATTAATGATGCATTTACCTCAATTAGTGGCTACTCTGAACATATTACTTTAACAAAACCAAGTTCTTTTATTAATACTGAACAATTTGATACTCAATTTTTTAATCATGTCGCTAAAACTTTAAAAAACAAACATTTTTGGCAGGGTGAGATTTCAATTCGTCACCAAAAAGGACACTCTATCCCTATTTGGCAATCTATCTACATTTTAAAAGATAATACTGGCAATATTTATCAAACAATCTCAGTTTTAAGAGATATCACTAAGCAAAAAGAAGCTGAAGACTCTATAAAACTTCAAGCTAACTTTGACCCTCTCACTCAACTTCCTAATCGAACATTATTTTCTGATAGACTGAACAATGCGCTTCATCAAAGCAAACGGAATCAAAAAAAAATAGCCTTAATGTTATTGGATCTGAATAAATTCAAATGGGTCAATGATAACCTGGGACATCATGTCGGTGATATTCTGCTACAAGAAACTGCAAAAAAACTTCTGTCAGCAGTGAGAAGCTCTGATACTGTTGCTCGACTAGGTGGCGATGAATTTTGCATTATTTTGCCAGAGCTGGAGAAAACAACTGATGCGGAATTAATCGCCAGAAAGATTTTTAACTCATTTAAAAAACCTCTGCTGATAGAACAAAAAGAAATTTTCATCTCAGGAAGTATCGGTATTTCCATTTTCCCTGATGATGGGGAAAACATTGAATTACTACAAAAAAATGCCGATAGTGCTATGTATATAGCTAAAAAAAATGGTGATAATAGCTTTTATTATTACACTCAGGCTTTACAAGAAAAAACTGAAAAAAGACTGCAATTGATTACGGATATGCAATCAGCAATTCTGAATCAGGAATTTACCCTACACTATCAACCCATAATTGATCTCCACACAAACAAGGTAAGCAGTGCAGAAACTTTGTTACGCTGGAATCACCCTAAATTAGGCTTTATTCCACTCATGGACTTTATTCCTGTTGCTGAAGAATGCGGGCTCATTCATGAAATCGGCAATTGGGTTGTTCAGGAAATTGCTAACAATATGCAGCGTTGGTCAAAATTGGGACTACCTCCCCTTCATATCTCATTAAATCAATCGGTTGCTCAATACAGCCAGCCAGAGTGCCATGTTGAATGGTTAGAGATTCTAAAGAGTAAAAAAATATCACCTCATAATATTACCTTTGAAATACCAGAAAAAATATTTATTGAAGAACAAAACAGTCATTTAAACAGTATTGAAAAACTTAAACAACAAGGCATACAGTTTTCACTTGATAGCTTTGGTACTGGCTATTCATCCTTAAGTTACTTAAAAAAGTTCCATGTCGATGTGATAAAAATTGATCGTTCTTATATTCATAAAATGATTGATGACCCAACACATGCCATTTTAGTTGAAACCATTATTATTCTAGCTAAAAAACTGAATATCAAAGTCGTTGCAACAGGCGTTGAAAACCAGGAACAATTAAACCTTCTAGACAAGCAATGTAGTTATGCTCAGGGGTATTTTTTTAGCAAACCCTTAGCAATAAATGAATTTGAAGCCTTTATTAAAGATCAGCTAAAGAACGAACAAAAAGTACGATATATTCGATAAATTTTTTCCTTTTATATTCGGTACAGAAAGGTTCTAGATCATTATATGGGGCGTAGAAAAAACAGACCCATCATCAATATGCTATAGCAATACTTTACTGCAAATGTTTTTTCTGAAAATATTGTTCCGACTGCATTTCAATCAATCGTGACCTTGTTCGTTTAAAATCAAAATCTCTATCATTAAACTCAAACTGCTCGATGGGTATTTCAACCGTACCAATTAATTTCACATTTTTATCATAAAGTGTATCAATTAACGTCACAAAGCGTCTAACCTGGTCTCTAATTTCTTTAGATAAAACAGGAATACTGGCTATTAAAATAGTACTAAATTCACTAGCTACAGTGAGATAATCTGCCGCCCCTAACGTTCTTCCGCACAACTCTTCAAACGAAGAGAACAAAATATCTCCATGTACTCGGGGGAACTTTATTGCTCTAGCTTTTACATGCAAAGTTCTGGCCTCAATACAGCCATTATTAGTCAACTCATTGAATTTTTGTAATAAGAATTCTTCACCATCGCCATCAGCTTCAACATAAAAAGTTGATTTCATCGATTTAAAATGTAAAAGCCGATAATCTTCTTTAGCGACTAACTCCAAAACCTCTGCGGATTGCTTTAATAATGCTATGAAAGGTAAAAAAAGATCTCTTTGTAATCCATTTTCATACAATTCATCAGGATGTTGATTTGATGTCGCAACAAAAATAACCCCTTTATTTATTAGCCGGGTAAATAATCTTGCAAGTAACATTGCATCAGCAATATCTGTTACCTGAAATTCATCAAAACAGATTAATAAAGAAGATTGCCTTATTTTTACAGCTAAAGAGGGTAATGGATCACCTTTATATTGAGTTCGCCAAAGATGCATATATTCATGAACTTCTTGCATAAAAGCATGAAAATGAACCCGTCTTTTTGATTTAATGGGGCAGGCCTCAAAAAACACATCCATTAACATGGATTTTCCACGTCCAACATCACCAAATATATAAAGACTTTTAGTATTCTTTTCAGGTGAGGATAATATGTGGCTAAAAGCCGATTGCTTTAGCGGCTTTTGATCTTGTTCAGAAACATTATCTAAAAGGTGTTGTAAATGTCCTAAGACATTAATTTGAGCTTCATCACTATGGATATGGTGCCTAACAACAAGCTCCTGATATTTTTTTTCCAATAAATCACTAAATATCAGAGAATGCTGGCGCTTTTGCTGAGGTTGCTTTAACAGGAAATCAAACATATTTGTTTTTAAACTTAAGGCAACGTTTACATTGAAAAACAGTAATTAATTTTCCTTGTTTCACATCGAACTGTTTTTCATTTACAATTTCCCACTTATGAAAGCCACTACGACAAAGGGTCTTTCCTTTATGTTTTTCTGATAGCTTTTTCTTCTTAAACTGAATGACTTCGCCCATTACTATCATCATGTCTAGATTAAATATAGGCCACAAAGCCCCTGATTTTTCCTTATTGGATAACAACAATAAAAAACATAATTTATCTGATTATCAAAATCAATGGTTAATATTATTTTTTTATCCGAAAGACAACACCCCTGGCTGTACCATAGAGGCCTGTCAATTTAGAAATGATTATGCTGAAATATCAGCTATGAACACAAAAATACTAGGTATCAATACCGATAGTAGTGAAAGCCATGTTAAGTTTATCGACAAACAACAACTTCCTTTTCCTTTACTGTCTGATAACACAGGCACTATCAGTAACCTTTATGGCTCCTTATTTAAATTAGGACCCATTAAATTTTGCAAAAGACATAGTTTTATCATTGATCCACAGGGCAACATTGCCCGTATTTATAGAAAAGTTACCCCATCCCAGCATAGCCAACAAATTATGACTGATTTAAAAGCATTACAAATCAATTAAATTCTTGGCATAATAAAAAAGACTCACCTATCTAAAAAGGAGGATTTTTCCGTCTCCTTTTCATAAGGGTAACTCTATTAATTCTGTCTAAGCGGGTATGCGTATAAAATGTTTAAGAACAAGGCGAAGATTACTGTTAATAGCAGGCTATTAACAAGATTTTCAACGAAGTTATCGAATATTTTAAGCGTACAGATGCTTGTCACGAATTAAAAGAGGTGACCATAACATTATTTTTTAGCAATACTACTCCAAGCAGCCATCCATGCTTGAGATTGATAACTATCCGCATCTTTAGGCAGATCACCAGCAAGTACCAAGCTCAAAGTATGTTTAATAACCCCAAAAAAATAACCATATGCGAGCAATGGGTTTATTGAACGAATCTCTCCATCCTTAATCCCGTTTTGTATCACCCGTCTGATTTTATTAAAAGGTGCTGTATCGATAAGCTTTTTTTCTTCTGGCAGAATTTCTCTAACATTAACGACCAATAAAAACTGTACGACTTCAGGTGCATCATCAGCTAATTTAAACAATAAATCGACAACTTCTCTTAATTGTTCTGATGCCTTTCTATTTCTACGTCGAATGTCATCAATAGAAATACTCAGACTATCAAGTATATTGCCATATAAAGCTTCCGCAATAGCCTGTTTATTCTTAAAATGCTGGTAAAGTCCACTGGTCGTTTTTATCCCGACCGCATCTTTAATATCAGTTAAAGAGGTATTAAAATATCCCTTTTCTGAAAAGAGCTTTAACGACGCCAACAAAACTTGATCTTGTGTGACTATTTTTTTTGCTTTTGATACATCTTTACTTTGTTTTACCGGCTTCTTTGATGCCAATACAACATCATCCTCTGTCACTGACTCTGCAGCTTCAGTATTACTATTTTCCTTATCCATTGCTACTTTCTACACTGTTATTTTTATTCTTTTAGAGTAGTAAAGGCGGCTGATAAATAATTTATCATTGACCATAAAGTCAAAAATGCTGCTACATACAACAACCAATACCCGATTAAATTAATTGGTAAACCAAACAAATCTTCGCGAAAAAGTAAAAAACCAATCGCAAGCATTTGAACAGTTGTTTTCCATTTTCCTAATGATGATACTTTTACTTTAGCCTTTTGTCCTAGTTCGGCCATCCACTCCCTTAAAGAAGCAATAGTAATTTCTCTTCCAATAATAATAGCAGAAGCAACAGCTAATGTTGCATCTCCTTGTTGCTGTACTATCAATACTAATACAAAAGCAACCATTAGTTTGTCTGCCACGGGATCAAGAAATGCCCCAAATGCAGTTTCCAGACTCATTTTTCTGGCTAAATAACCATCTAGCCAGTCAGTAAAGCCTGCAATAAAAAATACAACAGTACTTGCAATATTGGCATACTCCCATGGCAAATAAAAAACAACAGCCAATAATGGGATCAGTGCAATACGTAATAATGTCAGATTTGTTGGTAAATTAAATTCAATGGCCATCTTGCTGATGAAAGTTATCGTAAATTCGTTGTGCTAATTGTCTACTTATTCCTTCTATCCCTGAAAGTGCATCAACACCAGCACTGGACACTCCCTGCAAACCACCAAACTGCCTTAATAAAAGCTGTCTTCTTTTGGGGCCTAAACCTGCAATACTCTCTAGTACAGATTCACGTTTTGCTTTTGCTCTACGCTGCCTATGTCCTGTGATTGCAAATCGATGCGCTTCGTCCCGTATATGTTGAATCAACAATAAAGCACTTGCACCAGGTGTAACATCCAAAGGTTGCTGTTGATCGACTAAAATCAGCTTTTCCATCCCGGCTTTTCGGTCAGGTCCTTTTGAAACTCCGACTATCATAACATTATTTACAGCACATTCCTCTAATGCCTTTTGCGCTTGAGCAACTTGTCCCTTTCCACCATCAATTAATAAGATATCTGGCGCTTGATGTTCACCTTTTTTTAAACGTTTAAAACGCCTGGTAACGGCCTGATACATTGCAGCATAATCATCGCCGGGAGTAATTCCTTCAATATTAAATCGACGATAAGCTGATTTTACTGGCCCTTCCCTATCAAAAACCACGCAAGAAGCAACAGTTTGATCGCCTTGGGTGTGACTTATATCAAAGCACTCCATTCTTTTAGGTAATTCAATACACCCCAATTCTTCCTGTAAATTAAGGTAGCGCGCATACATCCCTTGCTTGTCTGATAATTTACTTAACAATGAATTCTCTGCATTCATTGCCGCCATTTGCAACCATTTTAAGCGATCACCTCTTACATTCATGGAAATAGCAACAGAATGATTAGCCTGCTTCGATAACACTTCAATCAACAAATCAGATTCTTCAATTGCATGACTGACTATTAATTCATGTGGAGCCTGTCTCTCCAAATAATACTGAGGAATAAATGCCTGCAATATCTTTGCTGGTGATAAATCATCACTTATATTAGGGAAAAAAAGTTTATTACCTAAATTTTGACCATTACGAATAAAAAACACTTGTACACAAGCAACACCTGCCTTGCTTGCACAAGCAATAATATCGACATCCCCTTTTTCGCCATGTACAAAATGTTTTTCTAACACGGTACGTAATCGAGAAATCTGATCTCGATAAATAACCGCTTGTTCAAAATCCAGCTTATTTGATGCTGCCTCCATTTTAGCAATCAATTGATCAATCAATAGATCACCTTTACCTTCTAAAAATAGAATTGTATTATTTAGATCCTCGGCATAGCTTTCTTTATCAATTAAATTAACACAAGGCGCAGTACAGCGTTCAATTTGATACTGCAAACAAGCTCTAGTCCTATTATTATAATAAGAATCTTCACACTGCCTTACTGGAAAAATCTTTTGTAATAGCTTTAATGTTTCTTTGACTGCCCCTGCACTTGGATATGGGCCAAAGTATTTACCTCGTTTCTTTTTTGCGCCACGATGCAAACTGATTTGAGGGAAGTCGTGGTAACTTGAAATAAACAAATAGGGGTAGGATTTATCATCGCGAAGGCAAATATTGTATCGCGGTTTATGTCGTTTGATTTGCTGACTTTCCAGCAATAAAGCCTCACCTTCTGTATTAGTAATAGTCACTTCAATGGAAGCGATCTTTACTACCATCGCCTGCTGCTTAGGCGAAGCCGTTTTTGTTCTAAAATAACTAGAAACACGGTTTTTTAAGTTTTTGGCCTTACCAATATAAATAATTTGGCCTTTGTCATTGAGCATTTTATAAATGCCTGGACGTTTAGTCAGATTCTTTAAAAAACCTTTAATATCAAAGTCCGACTCAGTCATATTATTTCATTATTGTTTTAACCGTGTTAAAAACATCAGCAAACATTTCTGGGGTTAAGCGCTTAGTTTGAATATTATATCGACTGCAATGATATGAACTGACCAGTTTTTTGCCATCAGGTAATTGAAATTGTTTATTATGGCCAAACTTTACACTGTTTAACTTTAAAGCATAAGCTTTTAATACGGCCTGGTGAGCAAGACTACCCAACACTAAAATAACGGCATTGTCTGGCAAAGTTTTAATTTCTGCTGCCAAGTAATGGTTACATTGATTGATTTCTGTAGCTTTCGGTTTATTTTGAGGTGGCAGGCATTTTACAGCATTAGTAATACGACAGTTTTTTAGCTCCAACCCATCATTCATAGAATCAGCATTTTTTTGATTACTAAAACCAAAATCAAATAAAGCCTGATAAAGCAATATCCCTGAAGCATCCCCAGTAAAAGGTCGTCCACTGGCATTAGCACCATGCATACCAGGAGCCAGACCGACAATTAATAATTGTGCATTTTTATCACCAAAAGGTGCAACTGGGCGGGCATGGTATTCTGGATGTTTTGTCTTAACTTCAGCTAAAAAATCATCAAGTCTTCCACACGTCCTGCAATCTAGATCAAAAACCTGTTTGGGGAACATCTTATAAACCTATATGACTATGAACAAAAAACAGCTTGTGTATTTCTAAAGTTGTTTCCATTCTGTTTTTCAAAACTGTTGACAGCAGGGATGCTGTCGCCAAGGCTACATGGATGTATTTACGCCCTGTCTTGAGGGACAGAATGGAAGTAACCTGCGGTTTGTTCATAGCCATTAAACCTATTTTAATAGTGACTAATGTAGCATTGAATATGGCAATCGTATGCAACATTTTTAGAAAAATATACGCTCATAAAAAAAGGGCCTTTCGGCCCTTTTTCAAGAATATCAATAAAGAGACTTAGTCTTCTTTGCCGACTTCTTTCATACTCAATCTAACTCTACCTTGACGGTCGATTTCAAGTACTTTTACTTTAACCACATCACCTTCAGATAGTTTATCACTTACTTTCTCAACACGTTCGTCAGAAATTTGAGAAATATGAACTAGCCCATCTTTTCCAGGAAGAATCGTTACAAATGCACCAAAGTCCATTAAACGAGCCACTTTACCTTCGTAGATTTTACCCACTTCAACTTCAGCAGTAATTTCTTCAATGATACGCTTAGCTTCTTCACCAGCAGCTTTATCAACAGATGCAACTTTTACAATACCGTCATCAGTTAAATCAACTGAGGCACCTGTTTTTTCGGTTATGCCACGGATAGTAGCACCGCCTTTACCGATCACTTCGCGAATTTTACTTGGATCAATTTTGAAAGTAATAATTCTAGGAGCGAAATCAGACATTTCTTCACGAGTTGAAGATAATGCTTTGTTCATTTCACCTAAAATAAATAAGCGTCCACCTTTCGCTTGCTCAAGAGCAGCTTCCATGATTTCAGCCGTAATACCATCAATTTTGATATCCATTTGCAGCGCTGTAATACCGTCTTCAGATCCAGCTACTTTAAAGTCCATATCACCTAAGTGATCTTCATCACCTAAAATATCAGATAATACTGCAAAGTTATCGCCTTCTTTGATCAAACCCATTGCAATACCAGCAACAGGGGCTTTAGTCGGTACACCAGCATCCATTAACGCCAAACTACTACCACAAACTGAAGCCATTGAACTTGAACCATTTGATTCAGTAATTTCAGAAACAATACGAATGGTATATGGAAATTCTTCCATATTTGGTAATACTGCAGCAACACCACGTTTTGCTAAACGACCATGACCAATTTCACGACGTTTTGGAGAGCCAACAAAACCAGTTTCACCTACACAATATGGAGGGAAATTGTAATGCAACATAAAAGGTTCTTTATATTCGCCAGCTAAACTATCAATAATTTGGGCGTCACGCTCTGTACCTAAAGTTGCAACAACTAAGGCCTGAGTTTCACCACGTGTAAACAGTGCAGAACCATGAGTCCTGTCTAACAAACCCGTTTTAACAGAAATAGCTCTGACTGTTGAAAGATCACGTCCATCAATACGTACTCTTTCTTCTAAAATGGAACTACGTACAATTGTTTTTTCAATATGTTCGATAATATCTCTGATATCACCTTCTTTATATTGATCATCAGCTGTTAATTTATCAACACAGGCTTTTCTTATGTCAGATAATTCATCTTGTCTAACTAATTTTTCAGCAATTTTATAAGCAACACTAATGCCCGCTTCAACTTCAACTTTAACCAAAGTTTCTAATGCTTCATCAGTCTCAGGTGCAGTCCACTCAAAAGCAGGAGCAGCTACTTCTGCAGCAAATTCTTTAATTGCTGTAATAGCACCTTGCATTTGCTCATGACCAAACAATACTGCGCCTAGCATGACTTCTTCTGATAATAACTGAGCTTCTGACTCAACCATTAATACAGCGTGCTCTGTACCTGCAACCACTAACTCTAACTGAGACTCTTCAAGTTCAGTTTTTGTTGGGTTTAATAGGTAAGAACCATTGTTATAACCAACAACTGCAGCACCAATAGGACCATTAAAAGGCAAGCCTGAAACTGCTAAAGCAGCAG
>Ga0209707_1000317_pt1 | contig 30405 bp, 24 predicted proteins | sample EN4Hudsemesocosm_FD_184630 | JGI IMG/M metagenome (GOLD analysis project Ga0209707, IMG submission 184630) | Methane-oxidizing microbial communities from mesocosms in the Hudson Canyon - EN4B Hudson Canyon (SPAdes) (version 2) | ecosystem: Environmental > Aquatic > Marine > Cold seeps | place... | reverse complement strand
GCATCGAATGTGATTTAAAAATGACTGGAGGCTTTTCTATAGCCCCGTTAGGCAACAGAAAATTGTATTCCGGGAACTGATGGGTTACAATTTAAAGCATGATTAAAAGCTTTATTCATAAAGGTTTGGAAAAATTCTACCTAACGGCCAGTAAGTCGGGTATTCAAGCAAAGCATTCAGAACGTTTACGTTTAATCCTAGCGCAACTAAATCAAGCAAAAACCATCCAAGATATGGATATTCCATTTCTTAAGCTTCATGAATTGAAATGTGATAGAAAAGGGGTATGGTCTGTAACAGTTCAAACAAATTGGCGTGTTACTTTTCGGTTTTCTGAAGGGGATGTCGAAATTGTAAACTATGAGGATTACCATTAGGAGGTATTATGAAAATGTATAATCCACCTCATCCTGGGGAAATTATAAAAGGGTTATGGTTAGAGCCAGCAAAAATAAGTATTACTGAGGCAGCTAAAGCTCTAGCTGTCAGTAGGAAGACATTATCAAAAATAATTAATGGTAATGGAAATTTAACACCAGAAATGGCTGTTAGGTTATCTATTGCTTTAGGCGCTAGTCCTGAAAGTTGGATGGGACATCAGATTACATATGATCTTTGGAAAATTGAACAGCATAAATCTGAATTAGGCGTGCATGTGCTAAATACTGCTTAAGGAATTGGGTTAGGTGGTGGTTTGCGCGTAGCGCAAAGCTGCCACCTGAACCGTTTGTTGGACAAGCCCATGCTTTCATTTATTGATGAATCACGAGACTGAAAATAGCTTTTGGCTTGTTTTCCTAATTCTGGGAAATATCAGGGAAGCCCAATAGTTCCATACGTATGATTGAGCTATAGGTGTATTGGTGAATGCTAATGTGATTAGAATTAAAGAGTTCAATAACAGTTGGGTTATGTTCATACATACCAATAATGATATCGGTGTCTAATAAATATTTAATCCCATTCATTACGTATTTTCCTCTGTATTTCTACTGGGTCACCTTTAAATGCCGATATTTCGGGTAAACCTTTGATAATATCGCTCATCAACACAGGTTCTTTTTCTGGTTGTATGTATTCAGTAAGCATTTTAGTCAGTAATTAGTTAGTAGATAAATGCGCTCGTTTGGCTACCTTTTTAAGCTGAGTGGCTATATTGTCTTCAAGTTCTAGTGTTTGCATGGTAAATGCTCCTTATTTGATTGTTGTAGTTTTGCCAGTCTTTTGAAAATTAGCCACATTTTCTTGTGGATTCCTTCTACGTAACAAAGGTTATAATTATTTATTGTTATCGCTACTCTGCCTAAACCCCTCATCTTGGCAGGGATGCCGAGATCCAGTGGTAAGGGTGATAATAACGATCATCGCGAAGTGACTGAGGCACATCCCTGTGTTCTGAGTACTGGCTGGTATGAGGTGACTAAAATGTTGTTTAAATGACTGAAGCAATGGGTAATCAAGAATGAATATTAGAAATGACCAGACTAATTCAGCTGTTAAATCACCCTGTGTACGTAACTGTTGTTTAGATAAAAATGATATTTGCATGGGGTGTTTTCGTTCTTTAGACGAAATAATTCAGTGGGCAGTGGTTGATGAAGATACACGGCTGCAATATGTGAATAATAGTAATAGACGAAAAAATCAGGCTATAAAATCACGTTTTTGATATATACAGAGAGTAAATTAGTATTTCAGGTTATAATGTTTGCCATTTTTACTCAATCATTATGGTTGAGGTTTATTAAAGTAGATTTATCTTGAGGTATCTACAACGAATATGGCGCAAAAACTTTTTATACAGACTAACGGCTGTCAAATGAATGAGTACGATTCCGATAAAATGCGGGATGTACTTCAGGCTTCACATCATATGGAAATGACTGAAATTCCAGAGGAAGCAGATGTTTTACTTTTGAATACTTGCTCAATTAGAGAAAAAGCACAGGAAAAGGTTTTTTCTGCTATTGGTCGCTGGCGGAAGATAAAAAATAAACGGCCCGAGGTGATTATTGGCGTGGGTGGATGTGTGGCTAGTCAAGAAGGTGCCGCGATTCAAAAGCGAGCACCATATGTGGATATTGTTTTTGGTCCCCAAACCTTGCACAGACTGCCTGAGTTATTAAATGAAGCACGAGAAACGCATAAGCGTGTGGTTGATATTTCATTTCCTGAAATAGAGAAGTTTGATGCATTGCCTGAACCACGAGCAGAAGGTCCTAAGGCTTTTGTTTCTATAATGGAAGGGTGTAGCAAGTATTGTACTTTTTGTGTGGTGCCTTATACCCGTGGTGAAGAAATAAGTCGTCCATTGAATGATGTGATTGTTGAGATATCTAGTTTGGCCGAGCAAGGTGTGCGAGAAATCAATTTACTTGGACAAAATGTGAATGCCTATCGCGGTGAAATGGATGATGGTGAAATCGCTGATTTTTCACTGCTTTTACATTATGTTGCTGCTGTCGATGGAATAGATAGAATTCGATTTACAACGTCTCACCCAGCAGAATATACCGATGATATTATCGAAGCTTTTGCTGAAATTCCAGAGTTGGTCAGTCATTTACACCTGCCAGTACAAAGTGGTAGTGATAATATTTTAGCTAATATGAAGCGGGGTTATACTCGTGCAGATTACCTTGAAATCATGGATAAGATGAAAGCTGTTCGTCCAGGTATTAGCTTGTCATCTGATTTTATTATTGGTTTTCCAGGAGAAACTGACGAAGAGTTTGAAGACACCATGTCATTGATAGAACAAGTTGGTTTTGACTTCTCTTATAGCTTTATTTACAGTGCTCGCCCAGGTACGCCAGCAGCTGAATTGGCTGATGATGTGTCAGAAGAGCTTAAAAAAGACCGCTTAAAAAAGCTAAAAATACGTCTTGATGAAATGACTATGGAAATTTCAAACAAGATGATAGGAACGGTTCAAACAATTTTAGTCGAGGGCGTATCAAAAAAGAATCCTTTACAAGTGACAGGTAGAACAGAGAATAACCGTGTTGTTAACTTCACAGCTCATCCACGTTTAGCAGGTCAGTTTGTCGATGTTGAGATTACCGAAGCTTTGCCTAACTCCTTAAGAGCTCGATTAGTTGAGTCATCTGCTGATAAAATCCTGAAAAATAGTCCTTAATACGTTGACAGAATTACACATTTCTAAAGAGTTCACCCTGTTACCTGCGGACAATAGTCGCTTGTCTAACTTTTGTGGGCAGTTTGATGCGCATCTACGCCAAATTGAGCAGCGATTGAAAGTTGAGATAGCTAATCGTGGTAATCATTTTAAAGTAACTGGTTTTGCTGATGCAGTGAAAGCAGCGAGTGCTGTTATGCAAAAGTTATTTGAGGCAACGATTGAAGAACAGTTAACTCCAGAACATATACATATATCAATGCAAGATTCTACAATTCAGCAACTAATTGAGCCCACTCCGCCCCAGGCAACTGATGTTGTTGATCAGGTTTTTATTAAAACTAAAGGGGGAGTAATAAAAGGCCGAGGTGAAAATCAGCAAGGTTATTTAAGAAAAATATTGAGCCATGATATAAATTTCGGTGTTGGACCTGCGGGTACCGGGAAAACATATTTAGCAGTGGCTTGTGCGGTAGAGGCTTTGCAAGCAGAAAAAGTCAGACGGATTATTTTAGTGCGTCCTGCAGTAGAGGCGGGTGAAAAACTAGGCTTTCTGCCTGGTGATATGGCTCAAAAGGTTGATCCTTATTTACGTCCTTTATATGACGCATTGTATGATATGTTGGGCTTTGAGCGAGTTGAAAAGTTATTGGAAAAAAATATCATAGAAGTTGCTCCTTTGGCTTTTATGAGGGGAAGAACGTTAAATGATTCTTTTATTATTTTAGATGAGGCGCAAAACACCACGACAGAACAAATTAAAATGTTTCTAACACGGGTCGGTTTTGGTTCAACGGCTGTTGTGACGGGTGATGTAACGCAAATTGACTTACCAAATGATAAAATGTCAGGTTTAAAGCATGTATTACAAGTTTTGAAGCAGACGGAAGGTATCAGTTTTACTTTTTTTGCTGCTAAAGATGTTGTTAGGCATCCATTGGTGCAGAGAATTGTGATTGCTTATGAGCAATATGATAAACAACAAGCATCATGAATACATTAGATCTCCAGATTGCTTCAATATCTAAACAGCTTCCATCAGAGGCCTTGTTTAAAGTATGGGTTGATGCAGTATTGAGAGATCCTTCTCAAGATTCGGAAATTGTTGTCCGCATTGTTGATGAAGATGAGATGATTCAGTTTAATGAGCAGTATCGAAATAAAAAGGGAAGCACTAATATTTTAAGTTTTCCTTTTGATTCGCCTGAGGAGGTGGAGAGTGATTTGCTTGGTGATTTATTAGTTTGTGCTGCTATTGTTGAGTCAGAAGCACAGCAACAGAATAAAGAGTTAGAGCATCATTGGGCGCATATGATAGTCCATGGTGTACTTCATTTGATAGGCTATGATCATATTAATGATAGCGAAGCTGAAGAAATGGAAGCTTTAGAAATTAAAATACTAAAAACAATAAAAATAGATAACCCGTATGAGGAGAGAAGTAAAAAATGAGCGACGATAAACCACCAAGTAGTCAGCCTCAGCAGAGAAGTTTAATTGATCGAATTGGTCATTTTTTGACTGGGGAGCCCCAAGACCAAAATGATTTACTTGAAATTCTGAAAGATGCTCAAGAAAAGCATTTATTGGATTCAGAAGCTTTGTCGATGATTGAGGGTGTTTTACAGTTTTCTGAAATGCGTGTCAGAGATGTTATGATTCCTCGGGTTCAGATGAATGTGGTGTCTAAAGAATTATCTTTGGAATCAGTTTTTCCAATGGCTGTGGAATTTGGCCATTCCAGGTTTCCTGTTATTGAGGGGGACCGCAGTAAAGTTGTGGGCGTTTTACTTGCAAAAGATTTGCTAAGCTATGCTTTGGAAAATAAGAGTTTAACCGTTGAAGATATCATGAGGCCAGTTAGTGTGGTGCCTGAGAGTAAGCGGCTTAATGTTCTGTTAAAAGAGTTTCGAACAGAGCGTAGTCACATGGCGATTGTGGTTGATGAGTATGGTATGACAGCGGGTTTGGTTACCATAGAAGATGTACTAGAAGAAATTGTTGGTGAAATCGAAGATGAGCATGATTGCCAAGAGGAAGAGTATGTTAAAAAATCCAGTGATAAAAAATTTACTGTAAAAGCGTTAATGCCTATTGATGAGTTCAATGAGTATTTTTCTGCTGAGCTAAAAGATGATGAACATGAAACGGTTGGTGGTTTTGTGGTTCATAAATTAGGTGGTATGCCTAAAAAAGGCGATAAACTTGAGTATGAGCAATTTCGTTTTGAAATTCTTCATGCTGATGATCGGCGAGTTTTCTTATTAAAATTGAAGTTGATTTAGCAAGTGGTCGAGATTCAAATTCAATTATTTTACATGGCTAAATACTAAGCACAGATTGCTTTCACCCTGTCTCTCGGCAGGGGTAGTATTTATTCATATAACCATGAAGGTGGCTCTGACTGCCAAAGATGGCAGAAATGCATACATTGCAGATGCCTAGTGATTTTTTTATATTTAATACTGCTTGTTTCAATTAGTTTTTTCGACTTTAATTAAAACTCTCATGCTTTTATTTGTTGTTGAGTAGGTGTGAGAAAATGTTCCATTAGTTGATTGCTGATTCTTTTCATTAATGCCCCCAATTTCTATCCATTGCCCCAGGTTAACTCGGACTGTCGTATGGCCGCTTTGAGAGCTCAATACGCCATTGTTTTGCATTTTGTCTGACCAGGGTGATACTTCTAAAATTACTTGCTTACCTGATAAACGTGGTGTCACTAAAAAACCGCTAGTTGCTTCAATATACTGAACATTTTTGGAAATTACCGGGAAGTTGTTCCTTGAATACTGGATGCTAATGTTTTCAATGGGGTGAGATTTCCCTGTCTTGATGTAAGCAGTTTTTCCATCAAGTGTTTTTATTTGTTGTTGGCTGTCAGAGTTGTTGACATTATTTATATTGTCATAGCGACCGCGGGCTTTAATTGAAATGTTTGATGATTTGTTCGTCGTAAAATTAACTCCAAATTGTGCTTGAGCATTGAGTGCCTGGGCAGTTTTGGTTTTACTTTGGACCACGGTAATGGTTAGGTTGTTAAGACGCTTGTCAAGCTGATTAATTAAGCTTTTAAGTTCTTGTTGTCTTGAGGGTGTTGCTTTAATTATAAGGCTAAAGCTGTTAGCAATTATTCGTTCAGAATTTTCTAGAAAAGGTTTAATTAAAGGTTGTAATTCTGATGCTGGGCGGTTGTTTAGAGGGATAACTTGCATGACTGAATCAGCAGAAAAGCAAGTGATGCTAAAAAAAATAGAAATCAAAAAAAATAGAGGTTTAATCATTTTCTTTATCTCAATAATGTAATTTTTGCATTGCGAGCAGAAGATGCTAGCAATGCAAAAAAATATACGAAAGATCAGCCCATCCTTTAGCCTTGCGTCTTTCGCCTGCTTTTTAAATTTCTTCGTATAAAGCTAAATACTGTTTAGCACTATTTTTCCACGAAAAGTCTTTGCTCATAGCGGCTACCTGCATCTTCTTCCATGATTTTTTATCATTGTATAGCAGCATGGCTCTCTTTATAGCTTCTAATAAAGCGCCGGAGCTTGCCTGTTTGAAAGAAACACCCGTTGCCGTGTTTTTGGCTAAACTTTTAGGCAAGGCATCTATAATGGTATCCGCCAACCCTCCAGTTTCTCTTACTATAGGAATAGTACCGTAACGTTGGCTATACATTTGATTTAAACCACAGGGTTCAAATCTTGATGGCATAAGAAAAATATCAGCACCGGCTTCAATTTGATGGGCTAATCCTTCATCATAACCAATAGTGACAGAAATTTTCTTAGGATAAAGTCGAGCAAAATCAAGTAACTTTTGTTCAACACTTTTATCACCACTGCCTAATAAGACCAGCTGTAATGGCATATTGACCATTTCTTTTAGACAATCAATAACAAGATCAACCCCTTTTTGATCAACTAATCTGCTGATTAAACCGAATAACGGGACGGATTTATTAACTGGAAGTGATGATCTTGCTTGTAAAGATGTTTTGTTGATAATTTTATTTTCTAGGGTTTCGATACTGTAGGGTTCACTGATACTTTTATCAGTTTCAGGATTCCATTGCTCAAGGTCCATACCATTGATAATACCACTTAGAATTTCATGTTTATGGCTTAACAAGCCTTCCAGGCCATAACCATATTCAGATGTTTGAATTTCAAGAGCGTAAGTAGGGCTCACGGTTGTAATTCTGTCTGAATAAGACAGGCCACCTTTGATGAAGGAAAGCATGTCGTGAAATTCTAAACCATTCGGGTGCCATAATTGACGAGGCAAATTAAGTTCTGAGAAAGCACTTTCAGGAAACATGCCTTGGTAAGCCATGTTATGGATTGTAAACACGGTAGAAGGTTTATTGCCTTCAATCGATAAAAGGGCAGGAACCAGACCTGTCTGCCAGTCATTACAGTGGACTACATCAGCTGACCAATCTAAATGCGCTCTGTTCATGGCAACTTCAACAACGATTCGACAGAATAAAGTAAAGCGGTCGGCAATATTGTCCCAGGTATTTCCTACTTCATCGACATAGGGGTTTCCCGGTGTATCAAATAGAGCAGGGCAGTCAACTAACCAGACAATAACATCACTGTCTGGTAATTGTGTTTCTAAAATATTGGCATCTTGGTTGTTGACTCGAACAGAGCTAATAAACCTGACTTCCTCGGTGTTTTTGATTGATTGATAGTTTGGCAGAATCACTCGAATGTCTTGAGATAAATCTGCCAGTGCGCGAGGTAAGCTACCAGCAACATCGGCTAATCCGCCTGTTTTAATCAGGGGATGAACTTCACTGGAGGCAAAAAGAATTTTTTTCATAATTTTAAAATAATTCCTGCTAATGGAGGAAGGCTTAAGTTAACAGAGTGAGGCAAATTCATCCAGGGTGTAGGCTCTGATGGAATGCTGCCATTGCCTTTGTTACTGCCATTGTAATAACTGGAGTCTGAGTTAAATATTTCAGTGTAATAGCCTTCAGAAGGGACGCCAATACGGTAGTTTTCTCTGACTACAGGTGTAAAGTTTAAGATGATAATGAGCTCTTCAGTTGCAGTTTTGCGACGATAACTGATAATAGAATGACTTACATCGTGGCAGTCAATCCATTCAAAACCTTCATGATCAAAGTCATGCTGGAATAAAGAAGGGTGGCTTGTATAAACTTTATTTAAATCTTTAACCAGTGTTTTAAGACCGTTATGGTGAGGATAGTCTAAAGTGTACCAATCTAAAGCCTGATTGAAATTCCATTCATTGCCCTGGCCAAATTCACAACCCATAAATAGCAGTTTTTTGCCTGGGTATGTGAACATGAATGTGTAAAGTAAACGTAAATTCGCAAAGCGTTGCCATTCATCACCTGGCATTTTGTTGATCATTGAGCCTTTACCGTGAACGACTTCATCGTGCGAAAAAGGCAGTACGAAGTTCTCAGAAAAGGCATAGAGCATGCCAAAGGTTAGGTTGTCATGGTGATGCATTCTATGGACTGGGTCTTGTTGCATATAAGACAATAGATCGTGCATCCAGCCCATATTCCATTTCATGGAGAAGCCAAGGCCACCGGTCCATGTCGGGCGGGTAACTTGTGGCCAGGAAGTTGACTCCTCAGCAATAACAACGGTGCCTGGATGTTGTTCATGAGTAATGGCGTTCATGTGTCTCATGAAATCAATGGCTTCCAGGTTTTCATTACCACCGTACATATTGGGAACCCAGTCATCAGGCTCTCTGGAATAATCCAGATATAACATAGAGGCAACGGCATCAACTCTTAAGCCATCAAGATGAAACTCTTCTAGCCAGAAGTTAGCACTTGCCAGTAAAAAGTTTTTTACTTCATTACGGCTGTAGTTATAAATAAGTGTGCCCCAATCTCTGTGCTCGCCTTTTCTAGGGTCTTCATGTTCATAAAGTGCTGTACCGTCGAAATTGGCAAGAGCAAAAGAATCCTTGGGGAAATGAGCAGGTACCCAATCAAGGATGACGCCAATATTATTTTGATGGCAGGCATCAACAAAGAAACGGAAGTCGTCAGGCGTACCATGCCGACTGGTGGGTGCAAAGTACCCGGTGGTTTGGTAGCCCCAGGAGTCATCAAGTGGATGTTCGGTAATGGGTAATAGCTCAATATGGGTAAACCCCATTTCTTTAACGTAATCGACAAGTTCAACTGCAAGCTGTCTATAGTTTACAAAGTTTCCTTGATCATCACGTCGCCAGGAACCGATATGAACTTCGTAAATAGACATGGCCTCACGCATCCAGTCATGTTCTTTGCGGTTCTTCATCCAGGTATTATCTAGCCATTTATAGTGATCTTCATCAGCTACAATGGAAGCGGTTTGAGGTCTAAGTTCAAATTGTTGTCCGAAAGGGTCGGTTTTAACAAGAATTTCTTCTGAGCCGCTTAATATTTCAAATTTATAAGTGCAGCCTTTAGTTAAACCAGGGATAAAAATTTCCCAGATGCCACTACCACTTAAACAACGCATGGGTGTGCAGCGACCATCCCAGCGATTAAAATCACCAACCACACTAATGCGCTGGGCATTGGGAGCCCATACAGCAAAGTGGACACCTTTGATATCATCAATGGTGCGTAAATGAGCGCCTAATAATTTGTAGATGTGCCAATGGTTACCAGACGAAAACAGATGTTGATCAAATTCTGGTAATACAGAGCCAAAATCATAAGGATCATAGGCTAGTTGTTTGTTACCTTCTTTATCCACCTGTGCAAGTTGGTAATGATTGGGGATGTCATCCTGAGTGGTTTGGTACTGAAAGAAATCAGAGTTTGGGAGTCTGTAAAATGCAGGACCTTTTACTCCAAGATGAATTGTTTCAGCATAGGGAGCATAGACAGTGATGGTTGTTAAGGTGCCTTTTTTATGTCGTCCTAAAACAGAAAAAGCGTCATGGTGTTTTGCTTCGGATATGCGAATGAAATCATTACTCAGTTGCTTTGCTTCGGGAAGATTGGTTAAATCAGCATCATTTTGATTCTTTTTTGTTTTTTTGTTCACTTTGCAATGCCCCATTGTTATGGATTGTAGTAGAATAGCCGTTAAGCGAATATTACCAAATTTCTGGATTAAAGATTAAATAAATTGAATTAAGTTAAATTGTACTATTAAGAAAATTATTAATTTCACTATTGAAAAAGATAATGCTTGTATTGTAACTATAAAGGGGTGTATATGTCAGATTCAAAAAATTCACATCATGAGCGTTTTGTCAGCCAATTGACAAGAAATACAGTTGCTTTGATTCTTGCCGGTGGGCGAGGTACGCGATTGGAGCAAATGACGGATTGGCGAGCAAAGCCAGCTGTTCCTTTTGGTGGTAAATTTAGGATCATAGACTTTCCTTTGTCTAATTGTATCAATTCAGGAATACGTAAAATAGGTATATTGACGCAATATAAGGCTGATCCGCTTATAAAGCACATTCAACAAGGGTGGGGGTTTTTAAGAGGTGAATTTGGTGAGTTTGTCAATTTAATGCCTGCTCAGCAAACTGCTCAAGGCGGAGGCTGGTATGAGGGTACAGCGGATGCTATCTATCAGAATATAGATATGCTTCGTAGCCAAAACTCTGAGTTTGTTTTAGTACTTGCTGGTGACCATATCTATAAAATGGATTATGGTGCAATGTTGGCTGATCATGTTGAAAAAGGCGCTGATTTAACTATTGGCTGTCTTGAAGTTTCGCTTGATGATGCCAAAGAATTTGGTGTGATGCATGTTAATGATGACCGTCAAGTTCAGGCATTTGTTGAAAAACCAGAGAATCCACCTTCAATTCCGGGGAGAGCAGATGTCGCTTTGGCGTCAATGGGAATTTATGTATTTAACACCCAGTTTTTAATTGATCAATTGATTAAAGATGCTGATAGAACAGGATCAACAAGAGATTTTGGACATGATATTATTCCTTCAGTGATTGATGAGCATGTTGTTAATGCTTATCCATTTTTAAACTTGCAAGGAGAGCAAAGCTATTGGCGTGATGTGGGTACTTTAGATGCTTATTGGTCTGCAAATATGGAATTGATCGGAGTTAACCCTGATTTAAATTTGTATGATAAAACATGGCCTATCTGGACTTACCAGGCACAAAACCCACCAGCAAAATTTATTTTTGATGATGAGGATAGACGTGGTCAGGCAATAGATTCCATGGTATCAGGTGGTTGTATTATTTCTGGTGCTGAAGTGAAGCATTCACTTGTTTTTTCAGATGTCAGAGTTAACTCTTATTCTCAGGTCCAGGATTCAGTCATTTTGCCAGAAGCTGTCATTGGTAGAAATTGTCGAATTACTAAAGCGATTATAGAAAAAGGTTGTCATATTCCTGAGGGAACTGTTATTGGCGAAGACAGAGCTGAAGATGAGAAAAGATTTCAGGTTAGTCGTGGTGGTGTGGTTTTAGTTACGCCGGAAATGCTTGGTCAACAAAGGCATCATGTTAAATAATCATTCAAAGTATTTCATTTTTTAAATGAAATTTTAACAAGTTAACTTAATATTATTGTGCAAAATGAGTAAACCGTTAAGCAGTCGAAGAGCAGGTGTATTACTTCATATTTCCTCTTTACCAAGTGCTTCTGGGCATGGTGATTTGGGACAAGAAGCCTATAATTTTATTGATTTCCTGCATAATTCGGGTGTCACTGTCTGGCAGACGCTTCCATTAGGAATGCCGCATGGTGACGGTTCCCCTTATCAGTGTTTGTCTGCACATGCTGGTAACCCAGCATTTATAAATATTAATTGGTTGCATGATAAAGGCTGGCTGCAAGCGCCAGATGAATGTGATGAGTGTCATGCTGGAGATGCTTTTGGTAAGAGTTGTCTAATAGCCAAGGCTTTTTGTGGTTTTCACTCACTTGCCAGTAAAGAAGATAAAGATAATTTTTCTCTGTTTTGTCAAGATAATGCCGGATGGCTTGATGATTTTTCTTTATTTTTTGCGCTTAGGCAAGAATTTGAAAATCAGTGCTGGAATCAATGGCCTGAACTGATAAAAAATAGAGAACCTGCGGCACTTAAAGAAGCTCATCATAGGTTAAGTACACTGGTTGAGAGTGTTAAGTTTGAGCAATTTATTTTTTTCAAGCAATGGGGTGAGTTAAAAGCCTATGCTAAAGAAAAAAATGTACTTTTATTTGGTGATATCCCTATCTTTGTTTCTTATGATAGTTCTGATGTCTGGGCTAACAGAGAAGTTTTTAAGCTTGATAAACAAGGGGAAATGTCGGTTGTTGCTGGTGTGCCCCCTGATTATTTTTCAGAAACCGGTCAACGCTGGGGAAATCCTCATTATGATTGGAAGTATTTAAAGAAGACAGGTTTTAAATGGTGGATTGACAGGATTAAAACTCAAGATGAGCTTTTTGATATTGTCAGAATAGACCATTTTAGGGGGCTTGAAGCTGCCTGGGAAATCCCTGCGGATGAAGATACTGCAATCAATGGGCAGTGGGTTGTTGCGCCAGGAAAGGCTTTGTTGAAAGCAATCGACAAAGAATGCGGTTCTATTTCATTGGTGGCAGAAGATCTTGGCATTATTACTGAAGAAGTTGATGCTTTAAGAAAAGAGTTTAATTTGCCTGGAATGAAAATTTTACAATTTGCTTTTGATGGCAGTTCAGATAACTTTTATCTGCCCCATAATCATGAAGTAAATAGTGTTGTTTATACGGGTACGCATGATAATGACACGACATTGGGCTGGTTTAATTCACTGAGTGATTTTGAAAAGCATCGGGTCTACGAATATTTAGGTTTCTCTAAAGTTTCTATGCCGTATGCCTTAATTGGAGTCGCATTCTCATCAGTTGCAAATTTAGCGATTGTACCGATGCAAGATATTTTAGAGCAGGGTTCAGAGGATAGGATGAATATTCCTGGTACCTGCGAAGGGAACTGGCAGTGGAGCTTTAAATGGCATCAATTGGCTGGTGGACACTCTGATAGGCTGGGGCATCTGATAAAGCTGTTTGGCAGATAATTAATGGTTTTCGGTTTTCGGTTTTCGGTTTACGCTTTACTGCTTGTGAGTAAAGCGTAAATCTTTCACTTTTAATCAGTCATCATCTTCTCGAGCGACTTGTTTGGGGATAGGTAACAAAGGGATTTTGTATTCAGACATGATGGCTTGAATTTTCTCTTTGTTTTTATCAATTAAATTTTCAAGTAATTCCTTTCTTTTGTTGTCCCCGTATCGAATTCCCATTGCCATTGAAAAGTCGAACTTTAATGCTGGAGTGGATTTCATTGGGATAATGTTATATGTTCCTGCAGGGCTTTGTGAGTCAACGTAACCTGCCATCGGTCCCCATAAAATTACCATATCAATTTTTCCTGCTTTAAGATCCTTTTCTATTTTCATGGCGACATTATTTTTATCGTCCCCCGTCATGGTTTGATAGGGAATGCCTTGATCGAGTAGCCCCATCTTTTGTAACCAGGTTGTGCCTGGTCCACGGTCAAACATAGCTATTTTTAATGCTTCTTCGCGTTGTAAAGATAAATTGGCTAATTGTGAAGGATTGCTAATATCATCCCATCCACGCCCCTTGGTGACGATTAGCACATAACTGGAGTGATAGTATGGTTTTGTGGTTTTTGCAAAGTCAAAGCCAACTGGAAGGCCCATAACAACATCGCATTTATATTGTTCGGTATCACCAATTTGTGACTTTAAAGTGTTTCGAATAAAGCCAATACGTTGAGGAAACCAATAATATTCAAGCTCTTGATTTAATTCCTTGGCAAATAAAGCTGCAATCTTATTTTCAAACCCATCAAGGGATTTGCTTGAGTAGGGGGGGTGTAACGGGTCAGCACAGACTCTAAATTTTTCTTCAGCTGCTGCGCTTAAGGATAAGCTTGCAAGGCATAAACTAATAATGGTTTTTTTAAAACTGGAAAGTGCTTTCATTGAGATGATCGTGTTCACAAGGTTGAATTTGACAGATAGTATAGCTTATTTATAGAAAGGCATAGTGAGGAAGCTAAGTTTTTAACAAGCAAATAAAGGCTTGAGGTTGAGTGCAGGTGAACATTCCGAAGTGTTTTTCCTTTGCTGTTTCCACATTATTCATGTTAATAAAATACTTGGCTATGACTCAAACTCAGGTTAAAACAAGATGAGAGACTAGAATGCAAGGGCGGACTTCAGTCCGCTCTACAATAGGCAGGCAGTGTTTGGTTCATAGCCATTATAAATTATAAAAAAAGCCAAAAAAAAGCCCCGGTCGATTTAAAATCGACCGGGGCTTTTTTTCACTTAAAGGTGATCGTTAGATCATCTTAATTATTAGGTAGTGAGAATACAGTAAATGTACCACCTAATTTAGTGAAAGAGCTTAAGCTTCTGTATGCGCCTACAGCACCTAAACCTTCAGTGTTGGAGCTTTCATCACCAGAATCAAGTCCAGCAGCGATACCGATACCAGCCCAGCCACCAATACCTGATAATACGCCAACATATTGCTTGCCTTTGAAAGACCAAGTGTTTACGTTACCGATAATACCTGATGGTGTTTTGAACTTATAAAGTTCTTTACCAGTTTCAGCATCAACAGCTTTCAAGTAACCTTCTAATGTACCGTAGAATACTACGTTACCAGCAGTTGCAACAGAACCAGACCAAACAGAGAAAGTTTCTTTGTTAGACCATTTGATTTTACCTGTTGTTGCATCCCATGCAGTGAACTGACCCAGGTTAGTTGAACCATCTTTTTTGCCAGTGATAACATCAGCGCCAGCTGGTTGCATAGTTAATGTAGCACCAACATATGGTTGCCCTGCAGTGTACGAAACTTCAAAAGGTTCATACTCCATGCATAAGTGGTTACCAGAGATGTAGAACAAACCAGTTTTTGGAGAGAAAGAAACAGGTTGTTGGTTTTTAGAACCTAACGCAGCAGGACAAGCGCCTACAGTGTTTACGTCTTCACCATTTTGTTCTGTACTGTACTCAGCAACAACTTGTGGACGACCAGAGTACATATCAACGTGAGATGCCCAGTTAACTGATTTATCAAATTTTTCAGCAACTAGTAATTCACCTGTTACACGGTCAAGAGTATAACCAAAACCATTACGGTCAAAATGCACGATCATTTTACGCATTTTACCTTTGATTTTTTGGTCAACTAATACTGTTTCGTTGATACCGTCATAATCCCACTCATCATGTGGAGTCATTTGGTAAACCCATTTTACTTCACCAGTAGAAGCGTCACGAGCCCATAAAGACATAGACCACTTGTTGTCACCAGGACGTTGTACTGGGTTCCATGTAGAAGGGTTACCAGAACCGTAGTAAACTAGGTCTAGCTCAGAGTCATAAGAATACCAACCCCAAGTAGTACCGCCACCAATTTTCCATTGATCACCTTCCCAAGTACTAATACTTGAATTTGGACCAACTGGTTGAACTTTACCGTCTTTCCATGCAGTTGTTTTCTTAGGATCGATTAAAGTATCGCCATCTGGGCCCATACTGTAACCTTTCCAGTCTAGTTGACCAGTGCGGATGTTGTATGCAGCCAAGAAACCACGTACACCAAATTCACCACCAGAAATACCAGTAATAACTTTGTCTTTAACAACTAGAGGTGCTTGAGTGTTGGTCATGCCTAATTTAGGATCACCGTTTTGTACACTCCATACACGTTTACCAGTTTTAGCGTCTAATGCTGTTAAAACAGTATCAGATTGTTGTAGGAAAATTTTTCCATCGCCATATGCTAAGCCACGGTTTACGGTGTCACAACACATAACAGGAATGGTTACGTCTGCATCCATTACAGGTGTGTATTCCCAAATAACTGATTGAGTTGCTTGATCTAGAGCATAAACAGTATTAGGAAAAGGTGTGTGAATATAGATAATATCATTAACAACTAAAGGGCCGCCTTCATGTCCACGAAGTACACCTGTAGAAAAAGACCATGCTGGTTGCAGTGTCTTAACGTTTTTAGAATTGATTTGATCTAGTTTGCTGTAACGAGTACCAGCGTAGTCACCACCCCAGCTCGCCCAGTTAGCAGGATTTTTAGTTAGGCTTTCGACATCACTGTTTGCTATTGAAACTGCAGGAGCAGAAATCAATGCAGCAACAGTTGAAGCAATCAGCAAGCTTTTTAAAGGCTTCTTCATATGTTTCCTCCAAAGTAGTCTGTATAAATACAGAGTACGGTTTATGTTATTTTATAAGACTAATATTAGTTTTAGGATGACTTTCTTTTTTATTCTTTTTATGCTTAACAAGAATTCAACTAGATGAATCATACCAGAGAGGTAAATTGAATGATTTTGCATTAAAAGTCAACTGTTAAAGCGGATTGATTTTAATGGGTATAGTAAAGTTAGCACAGGTTAAGTTTTAATAGCTTTCGGTAAGTCTATGAAAATTCAAGATTCCTGAATTTATCTAATACTTTTTTATGTATATAAAATCGATATTTGTTTAAATAGGTTTTTATAAAAAAAACAAAATTATTAAAGGTGAATAGGTTCAATGCTATTGTCTGAAGTTTTATTTATAACATTTGTTTTGCTATTTTTGGCGATGGTTGTTGCCAGTCTTTGCCGATATATAGCCGTTCCCTATACCGTTTTATTGGTAATTTTGGGTTTGCTGATTAAATTATTATTTCCTCTTTTACCGGAAGAAATATCTATTGATCAATTTTATTTAACCAATGAATTGGTATTGTTTGTTTTTTTACCTGCCTTAATTTTTGAATCTGCATTATCACTTGATGCACGTGGTTTAGTTAAAAATTTACTTCCTGTCTTGGTTTTAGCCATTCCTGGAATGATTATGTCCATGATTATTGTGGGGCTGGGCTTATGGGGGTCTTTAGAGGTTGACCTGGTTATTGCTTTGCTTTTTGGTGCTTTAATATCAGCAACAGATCCGGTAGCGGTCGTTGCTTTGTTTAAAGAGTTAGGTGTTCCTAGACGATTAATGCTATTAGTCGAAGGTGAGTCTCTATTAAATGATGCAACTGCCATTGTACTGTTTCATATTTTGTTAGGCTTTACCTTGGCATCCTCTTTTTCTGTCGATGCAGTCATTCTTATTATTCCAGAGTTTTTTCGCGTGTTCCTCGGTGGGATTGTTGTTGGTGGTGTTATTGGGTTATTGATAAGCGAACTAATGGTGCGTGTTTACCACGGCAATAATAGTATTCCTATCGTTTTTTCTGTTTGTCTTGCTTATTTTAGCTTTATAGTTGCGGAGCATGGTTTTGCCGTATCTGGCATTATGTCAGTCCTTACAGCTGCAATCTGCTTAAATATGACGGGATTAATGCGATTGTCCACGGATACGTCCCATACTCTTCATAACACTTGGGAATTCTTTGTGTTAATTTGTAATTCTTTACTCTTTATCCTTATTGGTTTGTCTGTCGATATTTTTCAATTGCTTAATCAGTGGCAACCCGTATTATTTGCGGTGATTGCTGTGACTATTGCCAGAGCGGTTAGTGTTTATTTCTTTGTTCCTGTGACCACCAAATGTTTTGGTTTGCCTTCTATTAGCTATGGAGAAAGGCATGTCATGTGGTGGGGAGGGTTGAAAGGGGGCTTGGCTATTGCAATGGTTTTGTCCATTCCAGAAGATTTATTGGAAAAACAATTATTAATTGAATTAACGGTTGGTGTGGTATTAGTTAGCTTATTAGTTAACGCGACCACTATCCGGTATTTAATCCATTGGTTAAAAATTGATCGCTTATCTAATAGCGAATGGGCTGAGTTTCAACATAACAGAGAGCGAGTAAAATCATCTGTTGATGATATTTTGCAAAGTTTTACCCGGATGAATTTGTTGGATGCTGAAATGCAGTATTCAGTAGAAGGTGCATTTGCAAATGATTTAAAACAGGTTCAGTTAGAATCAACAAAGGAACAGCGCCTGGAGCAAGTCCATTTAATTGCCTTGTCTGCTGAAATGGATGAATTAAATTATCTTCATGAAATAGGGATGATTAATTACTATACTTTTCTGTCATTTCAGGAAGTGTTAAAAAGTGATGGTGAAAGGTCAATTTATTTTGATGAGGATGAAATTAATAAAAACTTATTAAATAGTCGCAGCATTAAAGGCTATAAAAAAAATGCCTTTGTTAAATTTGAACTCATCATTATTAGTTTTCTAATTAAATACAATAAGCTGCAAGGTGTTTTAAGCAAGTACCAGAATGTGCGTTTTTCTAATCGTATTCAGCATGATATTGCTGGTATTTTAATGGCACATGAAGGCCTAAAGGTAATTAAGGGCAATGAAGCTGTTTTAGGAGCTAATAAATTAACTGAGATAAGAGAGGTTTATCAGAGTCGATTGCGGCGCAGGCAGGTACGCTTAAACAGTTTTAAAGCGATATATCCTGATTTTTATAAACAATTTGAATACTTTCTGTTTCAGCAAGTTGCATTAATGTATTCACTCAAATTAATTAGAGAAGAATTTGAGGCAAATAAATTATCTGCAAAAGTTTTTCATCAATTACAAGAAAATTTGCAGATGGGGCTTAAGCAATTACCCAAGGTAAAACTAACCCTGCAATCAGTTAAAGCGGATAACTGGTTTAATAAAGTCCCTTTGTTTTCAGGTTTACCTGATGAGTATTTAAAGCAGTTAGCTAAGAAATCCAGATATGTTAATTTCTTATCGGGCGATACTGTTTTTAATCAGAATGATAGAGGGAATTCACTTTATATCGTAGTCTGTGGTCGACTCAATGTTTTTAAAAAAAATACCAAAGGAGAGAGTAAACATATTGCCGAATTAAGGGAAGGCAGTTTTGTTGGGGAACATGCTTTACTAAAAAACTCGAGGCGTTCAGCAACAGTAAGAGCTAAAACTTATGTGACTTTGTTAAGGTTGACTGCTGATGAGGTTGTTGAGTTATCAACCATATTGCCAGAATTACAGTCTAGACTAGAGGATGCTGCTTTAGCCAGGTTTCAATAAATTCAAAGTTTGAACCTGTTTTTTTATTTTTGTCCAATATGGTAAGTAGAAGAGTGAAATGTTGATTTATTAAGGAAGCGGTTATTGTGCAGTTATAGTCTGAATTTCTAGTATAACAAGGCGAATAGATGGTTAAAAAAATAGCTGATAAAGCAGTGCTTATCTATCCAGAATTTGATACCCAAGATACTTTTTGGAGTTATCAGCGAAGTCTGAAAATATATGCTCAGACCAGCGAATTTGGATTGCCTAAAAGGTTGTTGCCACCTTTGGGTTTAATGGGGCTGTTTAATCATCTTAAACCTTATTATGAACAGTTAAGTCTGATAGATAAAAATATTGACCCAAGACCGTTAGCCCAATTACTTGCTGATGCTGACCATGTTTATATGGGAGGGATGTTGGCACAACAACAATCAATGCTAACGCTAGCCTCTGAAATTAAAACTTTAGGGAAAGTTTTAATTGTTGGAGGGACCGCGATAACGCCGAATTCCCCTCTGATTGAAATAGCAGATCATCTGATCGAAAATGAAGCAGAAGGTGTTATTGATGAATTATTGCAAGGCTTAACCGAAGGGCATGCAAAACAATACTATAAAGGGGTTATCAGTTCACCAGAGCAATTTTTTCAACCTGATTATGCTTCGGTTAATTTGAAAAACTATGTTCATATGGCCGTACAAATCAGTAGAGGCTGCCCTGAAAAATGTGAGTTTTGTGATATTCCTTCTCGTTTCGGAAAAGCATTCAGAGTGACACCCTGGCAGAAGACCGCTGCATCGTTTAAACAGTTAAAACAACTGGGCTGGGTTGGACAAGTGTTTGTTGTCGATGATAATTTTATTGGTAATCCTAGAAAAGCACTGGAGGTTTTAAAGCAACTCTATCAAATAGGCGAAGATATTGCTTATCATCATCCCAAATATACTGAGTTAAGTTTACGGCTAGCAGATGACTCAGAACTGATGGCAGAATTAAGACACTGGTTTCGTAAAGCACATTTTATCAATGGTTTTTATGGTGTTGAAACACCAAACAAAGCATCTTTGCTGGAAACTGAAAAGCACCAGAATTTAAGAGGTGAAAAAAGTCTGGTAGATAAACTACGCTTTATTTCTCAACAAACAGGTGCTGGTGTGATGATGGGAATGATCTATGGATTTGATCATGACAGTAATGAATCAGTGCAGGAATTTATCGATTTTGTTAATGCAAGTCATTCGCCGATTGTCATGGCAGGTCTTTTAAATGCTTTGCCATATACTGGCTTGATGGCACGATTACAGAAACAGGGGCGATTAATTCAATCCAGCAGTGGTAATAATTCTGATGGCATTATCAATTTCATTCCTAACAACTTTTCAGTGCGACAGGCAGAGCAAAACTATCTGAAAATTTTGCAAGGTATCTATCAGCCAGCAGTCTATTTTCAACGAGTAATGAGGCACTTGGAGTTAATTGACCCTGATTTGCAAAGTCAATATCGTGCACAAGAAAGTTCTTTATTACCCTTGGTTAAGCTATTGAGTTCTGAGAATGCCCTGGTTTTTTGGCACTATTTACCTCAGGCCATGGCGTGTGCAAAAAGGCGTTGTAAATTTAATTCAGAAGGGTATCGAGTGATATTGGCTGAGTTCTTTTCATTATGTGGTCAATATACGCATTTTAGACATCAAATTAAGGTGCAACAAAATAATATTGCTCAACGTCATTATCAACATTTGCAAAAATATTCATGGAAAGAATTACAAATGATGGATAGTGTCATTTAAAACTAAAGAATGAGTATTTAAGGAGTCTCTGATCAAGTCCAATTATTTTTAGCTTGCTAAGACTGCCGATATTTTCCACGAAGATTGGCGCAATAGAATGACTATTACTTCTCACTTCGTGGAAAATAGCGACCGTTTTTTCTGTGCTAAATTATAACCAACTTAATCAGAGGCTCCTTAACCGATGAAAAAATATTATATCGGGTTATCTGTTACTTACCATGACCCCGCGTTAGCAATAGTTGATGAACAAGGTAAAGTATTATTTGCTGAAGCTACTGAACGCTATATGCAGAATAAAAGGGCAATGAATTGTGAAGCAGATCCCTTGCTCAGAGTTAAAGGCTTACTAGAACAATACTGTCCTTCGGCTGGTGAGTTTGTTATTGCCATTAATTGGCTTAAACATCGCCCCTTGTATGAGAATATTATCTCTTTTATTGGGGGCTTAAGTGCAGCAGGTTTAAAAAGAACGGGAATAAAAACATTACGTTCACCACTCAGTAATTACCAGTTGCATCATATGATTGCCAGTCAGCGCAATAATATTAACAGTGCAGGGCTTAATTTGGTGCGCATCATCGCCGAACATTATCCTGATTGCACAATCTCGCATATTAATTTTGACCATCATTTAACACATGCCGCAACAGCCAGTTATAGCAGCCCATTTTCTGAGGCAGCCTGTGCAGTTATTGACTCCTTTGGTGAGAATGGCTCCATGGGCTTTTATCATTATAAAAACCAGCAACTAGAATGGCTGTATGAAACCAGAGGGACTGGAAGTCTAGGTTTTTACTATATGAAAATCACTGAATTATGTGGTTTTGACTGGCTCAAAGGTGAAGAGTGGAAAGTGATGGGCTTGGCTCCCTACGGTAAGTTAAACACTGAATGTTATGAGTTGTTAAAAAAGACTATTTCAGTCAAAGGATTTAACTGTCGTCATGATTCCAGACAACTGTTTTCTGCGATAAAAGCGCTGGATAAGTTTAAACTAAATGATCAGCAGGCGATTGAGATGGCCGCTGATTTAGCTTATACAGGACAATACTTTTTTGCTGAATTAATGACTGATTTATTACAACATTTACAACAAGTAACAGGCTGTTTAAATCTGACTTTAGGTGGGGGCTGTGCATTAAATTCGGCATTTAATGGGAAAATAAAAGAGCGAACCAATTTTCAACAGGTTTTTATTCCCTCGGCACCAGCTGATGATGGAACTGCGTTGGGGGCTGCCTGGTTGGCTTTGCATCAGGATCAACCCGCATTAAAAATAAGTACAGAAAATCAAATATGTTCACCCTACTTAGGTTCATCAATTTCTGATGATGCGATTAACAGGCTGATTAAATATCAGCATTCTTTGGATATTCAATATTTGCCTGATTCTATATGCCAGCAGACTGCAAAATTATTAGCTCAGGGGAAACTTATTGGATGGATACAAGGAAGAGCTGAATATGGACCTAGGGCATTAGGTAATCGCTCTATATTGGCCGACCCAAGGTCTGCAGGAACTAAAGATAGGATCAATCTGGAAATTAAGTTTCGGGAGAAGTTTAGACCCTTTGCGCCTTCAATTTTGCATCAGTTTGCGGATGATTATTTTGAGAACTACCATGAGTCACCTTATATGGATAAAACCTTATCTATAAAACCTGCTATGCAAGAAAAAATAGCAGCTGTGTGTCATGTGGATGGTACAGGGCGATTGCAAACGGTTAAGGAAGAGTGGAATCCGCGCTTTTATTCATTGTTAGACTGTTTTTATCAACACACTAACGTTCCGGTTTTGTTAAACACCAGTTTTAATGTTATGGGTAAGCCTTTGGTGCATTCACTGGAAGATGCCATTTCTGTATTTTTAACCACAGGTCTGGATGCGCTTGTGGTTAATGATTATTTAATCACTAACCCCGAAAATGAATAAGCAGCAAGAAGTATTTGATCCTGAATTTGCTTTGCAATTTGTTGATAATTGTAGGGTGAAAGAGCAGGTGCCTATTCAAACTACTGGAAAAAACAAATTACTGATATCTAGCCTGGTTGAGACACAGGCTTTGTTTGACCAATTAAAGCAGCCAGTCAAAGATTCCGTGCTAATGCATAAAGCCTATAGCTTTATTAGTCAGAAGTTAATGTTAGTGGAACAAGAATATTCATCGGTTCTATTACAAAATGATGACTGGAAAAGTTTGCTAGCATTGAAATTATTAAAGCCACAGCCATTATCTGAAACCCTGCAAACTCAGGAGAATTGGTTTCAATGTATTAAGCAAAGTGCTGTTATTCATATGACTGAACCTTGCTGGCTACAGAATACTTTTCAAATTTCGGGTGTTCAGAGTAAAACAGCTAATCAGTGTCTTGCGCTTTATTTGCAATTGACTAAAAAATCTTTATATAAAATTGATTTGCTGGACTTGTATCAAGCCTTGTTATTAACAACCGGAGGAGGGGGTAGCCAACTTGGTCAGCAACCCCCCGTCATGCTAGATTTTGCGGTATTACAACTTGCATTGGCCTGTTTCCCCCGAGTCTTTTTTGCTGAAATTTTGGGTTTTACATTGGCTTATTGCCACAGTTATTCAGTGATTGAAGTTTGCTTTCCGCAACAAGCTTTTGTGAGTGATTATTTTGCTCAGCGCCAGCAAATATTACAAAAACAGTTACCCGCTTTACATGGTTGTATTGCAGATTATTTAGCTTGCTTTTCGCAACAGCAACAGGCGCTTTTATGGCAGAGGATACAAAAAGGCTTTTGCTTGTATCAGTTGCAAATGCAAAACTGCAGAGACAGCTTTAATGAGCATGCAAGTCACTCGCAAACACCAGAGCAGGCTGTTATTGAATTGTTTCAGCAAAAAATTGCAGCTGCACTTGGTCATCATCAGAAAATTCAGTTGCAGGGTAAATCACTTGATAGCTGGTTCTCGGAAATGTCAGCAGATCCCCAGGCATTTCTTGCGCTATTAAAGCAATCAGACTATGTCGATATAAATAGTCCAATGAATAGTCGAATGTTAAAGCTCTTTGCTTTTAAAGGTCCAATGTTTGGGGTGATGGATGAGGTTGAGTTAAAAATAATTAAAAATTGGTTAAACAGTCTTGCTACGGAAGAATCAAAGCCCGTGCGTGAAGCAACATATCCTACTGATCCAGTAAAAACTCATAAGAAAACGGTTGTTAAGGAAAAAAACTATGCAAAGTTAAGCAATAGAGAGCTGTATTACTATTTGCTTAATGTGGATCTATATCCTGATGTGTTAGCTACTGCTAAAAACAAAGTCAGGCATTATTTCTATTGCTGTCAATTAATCAGTAGGCTGCCTTTTAAGCATTACAGTTATGAAAAATTTGATCAGTTCATTGAGGGTATCTATCAGCGGGAAATGGCTAGTTATAAACCCTTACAGGGAAAGCCAAAAACATCTAAACCTGCTTATGTATGGGGCTTGCAACAAATAGCTCCAATGATATTAATTGATGGTTGCTGGTTGCAGAACAGTTTGGCATTAAAACAATGTTATCCTGAAATATCAGAAATCTTATTTGGTATTTATTGTGATGAAATGGGAAATGGGCAGTTAGCGCAAAACCATTCTTATATCTTTCAGCAGTTATTGAATGACTTATCAATTGAGCTTCCGCCTGTGCACAGTTCCGATTTTATTAAGTATGATGGTTTTATGGGGAGCAGTTTTGATTTGCCTGTTTATATGTTGTCTCTATCTTGTCACACAGTAGAATTTTTACCTGAGTTATTAGGTCTTAATATGGCCATAGAGTTAAGTGGTTTGGGAAAGGGCTATATGCAGTTGGTTGATGAGTGGGATTATTGGGGAATTGATTCAACCATAGCCAAAATTCATATTTCTATTGATAATGCAGCTTCTGGGCATACCTTTCAGGCCAAAAAATCAATACAACTCTACATGGATCAGTTGGTACAGCGGACAGCGAATCAGCTAACTGTCGATCAGCATTGGGAACGAATATATAGAGGATATGCTTCATTACGGATTGTGGGGACCAGATTTAAAATGAATTTACCCATTAACTATTTAATGACTAAATTCCGAGCTGAAAGAAAATTTAATGGGTAATAGAAAAATAACAATAATAACAACACTCCATTCTAATAATGTTTAATCATCTTAAATACCTGGCGAGTTTTTTTCTTCCAGTCTGTGTCGTCTGGTTTTTATACACAGGGCCACATCATGTTCTTTCTGCTTTGGCCTGGACAATACCTCTTTGGTCGCTGGTTGTGATTGACTGGCTGGGGCCGAAGATAAATCCCGAGCAAAGTAAGCAAGTAGTCTCTGCCTGGTTTTATGATGTTATGTTGTATGCATTATCTGCCCTGCAGTTTGTCATTATCATCTTGTTATTGATCTATGCCAGTCAATTGCAATGGGGATCAGTTTCTGATATTGCCAGCTCTATTATTAATCTCATTGTGTTGAGGATATTGGTTGGAACCACTTCGGGTAGTTCAGCGATTATTGTGGCTCATGAATTGATTCATCGTCCCCAGTTTATCATGCGATTTTTAGGTCGTTTATTGCTGTTCACTGTGTGTTATGAGCATTTTGTTATTGCGCATTTGCGTGGACACCATTTCACGGTTGCCACACCAGAGGACATTTCTACAGCACGGTTGGGGGAGAGTTTTAAGGCGTATTGGGAGCGAGTGATTATTGAGCATTTTAAATATGCCTGGCACTCAGAGTTAAAGAGGTTGGGATTAGAAAAATTGCCAGTATTTCACTATAAAATGTTAGCAAGTTCAGTATTACAAGGTGTTTTAATTGAATGTTTGCTAGTGATATTGATAGTCTTAGTTTTTGGCTGGGTCGCAGCCTTTATTTTTCTCTACCAGGCATTGTCAGCAGTTAGGTTGCTGGAAACAATTAACTATTATCAACATTGGGGCTTAGAGCAGGGTAAGCGAGATCAGGCGCTGGCATGGGTGAATCAATCCAGTTTAACCGAGTATGCGCTTGTCGGCTTGTCCAATCATATTGCTCATCATCAGGATGCAGGCACTTCATTTTATGAAACAGCCTATTCAGAACAAGGACCTAAAATGCCCTATGGTTATTTTGTTACAAACTTATGGGTTAAATTGGATAATAAATCTTATCGCCAGGTAAGTTCTAATATATTGAAAAATGTATCGTAACTACTCAATAAATTTAAAGTACCACTGCTCTTAAGCCCTCTCCTGATGGATACCTGCACGGATGTGGGTAAGTAGAGCAATGCAGGAGCAATTGCCGAGGGGGGTGGAGAAATAAAAACAGACTCTTTTTATCATTTCGGCAATTGCTCATGCAGTCGACCCAGTCCCAGCAATATAGGGTTTAAGAGCTAAAGTAAATACGCTGAGTAGTTACAATTTATCTTGAATAGATTTAAATCTTTTCAATTTTATATCCATCAGAAGTCCAGCGTAATAACTCTGCTGAGTCTTTTTTCCATTCAGCTAAAACAAAGCGTTGTGCGGGAATTCCGTCAATATTAAAGTCGTGGATGGCGGGGCGGTGTGTATGACCATGAATCAGGCGCAAGCAATCATGTTCCTGCATGGCGTTAATGATGGTTTGTTGATTCACATCCATGATGTCTTGTGACTTCTTGCGCTTATGAAAGAAACTACGAAAGCGATACCAACGAGCAACAAGTAAGCGAAGCAGTAATGGCTTTGTTAAAACATTCTGTTTCCATTCATCAGTATGCGATTTTTTACGGAAGTCCTGGTAAGGAATGTCATCAGTACATAATAGGTCGCCATGTGTAAGCAAGGTTTTAACCCCGTTTATATCAATAACGGCATAGTCATCAAGTAAAGTAACTCCAGTTTCCTTACAAAATTGCTGACCAATCAAAAAATCTCTGTTGCCCTGTTGAAGATAAACCTGAGTACCAGAATTAGTTAATTGTTTTAACTGAGTTTTGACTTTTTTGTTGGGTGGCGTATTGTCGTCATCACCAATCCAGGTGTCAAATAAATCCCCTAATATATAAACTGCACCAGCTGTGCCTGCCTGTTCATTAAGAAAAGAAATAAAACGACGAGTGATGTCTGTTTTTTCAAGAGAAATATGTAGATCAGAGATGAAGATGATGTCTTGTTTCAAAATTTTCTGCGTGAGGGTAGGGGAATAAAAAAGGCTAAAGGCTAAAGGCTAAAGGCTAAAGGCTAAAGGCTAAAGGCTAAAGGCTAAAGGCTAAAGGCTAAAGGCAGAGCGTTCCGAGTTTCTTTGTTCTTGATCCGGCTCTTTTAACCTTTCGCCTTGTACCTTTAACCTGCTCTTCTAATCTATCATTTCTGCCTTTTCGATCACAATATTTTCTTTTGGAACATCCTGATGTCCACCGCGATTACCTGTCGCAGCATTAGCCATTGCATCAACAACGTCCATACCTTCAACAACTTCAGCAAATACTGCATAGCCCCAGCCTTGAGGTGTAGGGTTACTGTGGTCTAGGAATGAATTATCTTTATAGTTAATAAAAAACTGTGCAGTTGCTGAGTGTGGGTCGCCTGTACGCGCCATTGCAAGGGTTCCACGATCATTTTTTAAACCGTTATCAGCTTCATTCTGGATAGGGGCATGAACTGGTTTTTGGTTAAAGTCAGTATCAAAACCACCACCTTGAGCCATAAAGCCAGGAATAATACGGTGAAAAATTGTACCGTTAAAAAAGCCTTCTTCGACGTATTTAATAAAGTTTTCAGACGTGTTGGGCGCTTTTTCTGAATTTAGTTGAATGACTATTTCACCTAAAGACGTGGTTAATTTTACTTTAGTTTGTGTATCTGACATGTTGTTTTCCGTTGCAAATGAAAAGGTTGTAGTTAAAAACAGCATCAGAGTAAGAATGATATTACGCATTGGTTTCCTATAGAGTTGATGCAAATAATGAATTCTATGCGTTTTTTTCTTGAAAGAGAAGCACTAATCTTGGTAAATTGGACGGTTTTCTACAGAACTGTGCAATTGATCCAACTAACTTTAATATAAAGATGCTTAAAATATATAACACCTTAACGCGAAGCAAAGAAACTTTTAAACCTCGAATAGAGGGTAAAGTCGGACTCTATGTGTGTGGAATGACCGTTTATGACTACTGTCACATCGGACATGCACGAGTAATGGTCGTGTTTGATACTGTGGCGCGTTATTTTAGGTATTCGGGATATGAATTAACCTATGTTCGAAATATTACCGATATAGATGACAAAATAATCAAGCGAGCTAATGAAAATCAGGAAGATTTTTTAGCACTGACAGAACGTTTTATAGATGCAATGCATGAAGATGAGCGTGCCTTATCCGTTTTGCCACCAGATATGGAACCTAAAGCAACACAGTCAATGGATGCGATTATTGCCATGATTGAAGCGCTGGTGGAAAAAGGCCTGGCGTATGTTGGCGGCAATGGTGATGTATTTTATTCAGTGAATAAATTTGAGTCATATGGAAAACTGTCAGGGAAAAATATTGAAGACCTGCAGGCAGGTGAAAGAGTCGATATAGATAAAGCCAAAAAAGACCCAATGGATTTTGTATTATGGAAAATGGCAAAATCAGATGAACCTTCATGGGATTCTGCATGGGGTAAAGGGCGCCCAGGTTGGCATATTGAATGTTCTGCCATGTCGACCTGTTGCTTAGGTAATCATTTTGATATTCATGGAGGAGGCATGGATTTACAGTTTCCTCATCATGAAAATGAAATTGCCCAATCTGAAGGTGCAACGGGCGAAAAGTTTGTTAACTTATGGATGCATAATGGTTTTGTCAGAGTTGATGAAGAAAAAATGTCAAAATCTCTGGGTAATTTCTTTACGGTTAGAGAAGTATTAAAAAATTACCGCCCAGAAATTATTCGTTTCTTTGTCTTGTCCAGTCAATATAGAAGCCCATTAAATTATTCTGATGAACAGTTGGAAGATGCAGGAGCTGCTTTAACACGACTTTATACGGCTTTAAGAGGGGTAGAAGTTATTTCAGACGCTGCTGATGCTGAATATGTAGAACGCTTTAAACAAGCGATGGATGATGACTTTAATACACCTGTGGCGGTTGCAGTCTTATTTGATATAGCCAGAGAACTTAATAAATGCAAATCAGATGTTGCTAGAGCAGGTGCTCTGGCTGAAACACTAATAACATTGGCAGGTGTATTAGGTATCTTGCAAGATGATCCTGATAGTTTTTTGAAGGGTGGAGATGTTGAAAATGGTCTTTCTGAAGATGATATTAATCAGCAAATTCAAGCTAGAATAGAAGCAAAAAACAATAAAGACTGGGCAAAAGCTGATGAGATAAGAGACCAGCTTAAAGCACAAGGTGTAATAGTAGAAGACATACCGGGTGGTAAAAGCAGTTGGCGCAGAGAAAGTACATAGTGATGTCGGGCGAACTTCAGTCCGCCAAAAGACTGTCTTAGTGGGTAATGGATTGATGATATTGGATGAGTTGAACAACGAAGCACATCTTATGTTGTCGACTTTATTCAATGCCTCTGGATAAAGTCCCACAAAAATACTAAATGAAAAGGTTGAAGCATCACCTTATCTAACCAAATAATTGAGAGTAAATTGTAGTGAGTGAAATTAAACAAAAGTCTGTTGAAGTATTTCTAGATGAATTAGCAAGTAAGCAAGCAACACCAGGTGGTGGTAGTGCTGCTGCAGTGATGGGGGCTCAGTCAGCAGCTTTAACAAGTATGGTTTGTAACTTGACTATCGGTAAGCCTAAATACATTGAAGTTGAAGCAGATATGCAGGCCTTGTTAAAGCAGTCAGAAGCTTTAAGAGAAGAGTTAACAGACATGATTAAAGCCGATGTTGATGTATTCGATAAATTAATGGCTTGTTATGGCTTGGCAAAAAATACAGATGAAGAAAAAGCGGAAAGAAGTCGTCAAATTCAATCGGTTTTAAAAGAAGCAACCATTGTTCCTTTAGATTGCGCTAAAGCCTGCGCTGAGGCAATCAAATTAAGCAAAGTTGCAGCAGAAAAAGGTAATTTAGGCGTTATTAGTGATGCTGGTGTTGCTGCAATGGCCGGTTATAGTGCTCTAAAGAGTGCTGCGTTAAATGTTTATATTAATGCCGGGAGTATCAAAGACAAGGAATTTGCAGATGCAAAATTACAAGAGTTAGAAGCGATAATAAAAGCCTCAGAGGCAGAGGCCGAAGTAACTTATCAAATCGTTAAAGAAAAATTATAAAATAGGGTTGACCTAATAACAGGGTCACAGTATAATTCTATTTCTTCACAGCGAGTCCTCTTCTAAAAGGGCTTTAAAGTAAGAAAGTTAAGTTCGGGGTATAGCGCAGTTTGGTAGCGCGCCTGCTTTGGGAGCAGGATGTCGGGGGTTCGAATCCCTCTACCCCGACCAAGATTTGCGCTTGTAGCTCAGCTGGATAGAGCATCGGCCTTCTAA
>Ga0209707_1000313_pt1 | contig 30745 bp, 29 predicted proteins | sample EN4Hudsemesocosm_FD_184630 | JGI IMG/M metagenome (GOLD analysis project Ga0209707, IMG submission 184630) | Methane-oxidizing microbial communities from mesocosms in the Hudson Canyon - EN4B Hudson Canyon (SPAdes) (version 2) | ecosystem: Environmental > Aquatic > Marine > Cold seeps | place... | reverse complement strand
TACGCCGGTGAAACATTCCGTCGTTACACAATTTCAGGTGCTGAAGTCACTGGTGGTATCTATGCAACAGACATAGCGACGCAGTTTGAAATTGCTAAAAACGATAACCCAAATATCGATACGGTTGTGATGGATGCAGCAGGTAATGATATCTTAATTCCTGTAATCACCATGTTCGATTGGTATAACTGTAAAACAGAATGGTATCAATGGTGGGGCTTAAGTCGCTCATGTAAGAACCAGATTGATGATTTATATATTGAGGTGGTGACGCTACTAAACAATATCGATGCGAGTGGTGTTGATAATGTAGTTATGCTTGGTTACTACCACCCTAAAAATGCACTTCTATGGTTGGATGATGCAGAAGAAGCGGTAGATTACGGTGATATGCGTTTGGCTCAAGCGTGTGCAAACTCTACTGCGAACTGTACGTTTATTGACCCACGTTCAACCATTAATGATAGTGATATTATTATTGATGGTATTCACCCTTCATCTAGTGGTTCACAAAAATTAGCCGATTTAGTATGGCCAGCACTACAGCCATTACTATAGGTTTATATTAAAAACGGTTAAGCTAGTTTAACAACCCATTTGATCATTAAGTGGGTTGTTTTCTAGGTTCAATTAGTAAGTGCAACGCTATAAAAATAATAAAATAGAAACAATAAGATTATGAAAAATTGGAAAATAGTTCTTTCTTTAGTCGTCGTTGTACCTTTAATTACCCTATTTATTTATGCGAAAAACTCTTTAGAAATTAGTAATGCTAAGGCAAACTCATCAGAAGGTCCTTCATTTTCATTAAGTGCTAATCAACCGAATTCTTCTCAACGCCTCTCAGAGTTAAACCAAACACCCGCGATAACCTTAGCTGACCATGACAATTTCGATGTGAATCTTGTTGCAAAGCTACAAGCCACTTATGGCGCCCGTATTGGTGAACTCAATGTTCAGGCAAGTTTAATCAAAGTTAAAGAATATGTTTTAAAACATGATCCAGAAGAGGGAGTAGAGCGCTTTATCATTATTATTCAAGCCGCTTTTCCTGAACATGCAGCTTCTATCATTAGTATTATTGATAGACTTGAAATTTATAATGACTGGGTAACAGACAACCAATTAATGCTCACAGAGCTCTCCACTACAGCTCAAAGAGGTGCGTTATGGGAAAAGCGTCGTGAATTATTTGGTAATGATGCAGAAATAATTTGGTCGGAGGAACTTGCTGAGCTATCACAGAAAAAAACCAAAATGCAGGCAATTTTCCGTGAGCTAGATGAGTCAAATGAAATGAGCCTAGATGAAAAACTCTATCAACTCCAAACTGCTGTTTCTGAAAACTATGAAGGAAGTGTTCAAGAACTAACGTTAAGCGGCGGCATGATGTCAAAAGCCTTTTTTAGCTTTGAATCCGTGCAGCAAGAACTTAAGCAGCTCTCCGCTGAAGAGCGCCAGATAGAAATTAATAATATTCGACAACAACTTGGCTTTAGCGAAGAGCTGATTGCCAGTTTTCAGGCAAAAGATGAAGAGCGCAATAAGCGATGGGATAATGGTCTCGCTTACATGGCGGAGCGTAACGAGCTGATTAACTCAACTAGCGAATCTGAATTGCCAATAGCGATGACAGAGCTTAGAGAAAAATACTTTAAGCATGAGGCTATTACAATTCAAAAAGAAGAAGCGTCCGACTTTTGGCGTTATAAACGGCCACGTGTTTATGGTAATAATTAGGCGCTTATGTAAACGTAGATATATATAAGTCTTCAACTTTGTCCCTAGCCCACTGAGTTCTCCTTAAAAACTTTAAGCTGGATTTAACAGAAGGGTTACTTTTAAAGCAGTTGATATTAATTATATAAGACAGCTCGTCCCAGCCGTAATGATCTACCAGTTGAGTAACAACCTTTTCAAGAGTAATGCCATGCAAAGGGTTATTGGGTTGTTCTTCTGCCATATCTAAGTAATCCTATTCTCGCCTTGAGCCTTAATACGCAATGGTAATGTGTGGTTAACCTGACTCTAATACCATCAGGATCGCTATGCAATCATGTTCTGAGGAATATCAACTATTATAGGTGAATGGAAAGCAATCAGTTCAAACAGCACTGCCTGAAGAAAATTATCTCAGACCACCAAAGTGGCTCCGCTGAAATCGCGCGCGTTGCTCTACGGGCTCTGGCAAACTATAGCCAGCGAAGTGAGCTGACAGATCCGGCTGCCTATCGAAAAGATTTAACTTCTTTTGCAGTTCAACTGCAACAAACTCGCCCAAGCATGGCAATTCTGGTGAATATAGTTGATGTCTGGCTCGAAGAAATAAATCAAAATGCCCACTCAAGTTTAAAAACTATAAAGCAGGTTGCGCTGAGTAAGGCGAATGATTTAATGGTGCAGTCCACCCAGGCTAATAGGCGCATAGCTCAACATATTTGTGGTTTGATTACGGAAAACAGTGTTGTTCTAACACATAGCATCAGCTCAACTATCGTTTCCTGCTATACCGAGCTGGCCAAGAAAAATATAAGTGCGATTATCACAGAGTCCAGACCTGGAAATGAAGGTTTGGTGGTTGCTGAAAAACTATCGAAACTGGGCATAGAAACGCAATATATTACTGAAGCACAATTGGGGTTATTCATGCCAAAAGCAGATGTGGTTCTAGTGGGAGCTGACTCTATTTTGGTGGATGGCTCAGTCGTTAATAAAGCGGGTACATATCTAACCGCATTGGCAGCCCATGATGCCGGAGTTCCGTTTTATGTTTGCGCAGAAAGTTTTAAACAAACAAGGAAAAGTAGTGAAACTATTCATTTGGAAGAAATGGATAGCGCTGAATTAAACTTACCTGAGCTGCCTCATGTAGTATCAAGAAATATCTATTTTGATGTTACCCCGGCTCGGTTGGTCAGCGGCTGGGTAAATGAACATGGTGTACAAGCGGTTGCCTCATTGAAAGTTAACAATCTATAAAGAAGACTTTTCCCAAGCAACCCACTCTAACTCCATTGCGCCCTTCAATGTCTGGTGGATATTCTTATCACTCACAGTCCATGGGGTATAGCTTTTTTTACTGTATTTCCAAGCTCCGGTAAAGAAGATAGGTGAGGTTTTGCGGATAAAATTGAGGTAGATTTTCCAGTGTTTAAGGCTTTTAAGCTTTCTGCTTTTGGCTAAAAAATAAGCTTGAATTATATAGATACTGAGGGCTGAAATGGGCATCCAGAATAGGATGAGAGACAGGCTGAAAGGTAGTGATTTATGGCCAAGATCTTTGTAGAGATCAAAACACACCGCTTGGTGTTCCAGTTCTTCAAAAGCATGCCATTTTAGAAACTTTGAGGCATCGGTATCTACCTTCTGTCCAAACCAGAAATCTTGTTCGGTAAGTATTGATTTACTAATGTTTGCTGTGAAGTGTTCCATTGCTGCGGGTATAGACTCCACAAAGGCTTTGGGCATCCAGCGTTCTAGAACGTCAAAGGCTTTGGCTTGAATCGCTTCTAACTTGGGAATAGCGGTAAAACCATGGGCCACCAGGGTTTTATTAACCGCTCGGTGATGGCGAGCGTGCATCCCTTCTTGTTTGATGACTTGCGGAAGCTCGGCCCTTAGCTGAGGGTTGGTTACACGGTGAGCTTCTTTACGAAGGCGTTGTATTACTAAACGCTCAGTTAAGGGTATGAGCACCGATAATGCGTGCATAAAGTGAGAGGCTTGGGCAGTGGCCAGCCATTGCTCTGGAACGCCTGAGAAATCGAACTCAGGCTTTCGATGAATAATTTCAATATTGGCCGTTGACGAGCTAGTAGTCACAAGTTTCTCACTCAAATTATTTTTATTATCTGAACTATAATACTTACAGTGTAAAGTTTGTAGCTTTTGGTCTGATTAAAACAAACTACTTCATTAAAGAGACCATTGCTTTACCGACACCGTGGGCAGATGCAGGGTTTTGTCCTGTCACCAACGTGCCATCGGTAATCACGTTCTCTAACCATGGGGCTACTTTACTATAAAGGCCTGCTTTACGTGTTATGGCTTCTTCCAATAAAAATGGAATTTTGTTGATGGTGCCGTAGTCTTTTTCTTCTTCATGAGTGAAAGCCGTTATTTGCTTACCAGCCAGCAATGTTGTGCCATCTGATAGCTCAACAGGCAATAAACCTGCAGGCCCATGGCAAACCGCCCCCACCACCTTGCCAGCCTCATAAAGGTTAGCCGTAATCTTGGCAACCGTAGTGTTTTCCGCTAGGTCAGAAAGAAGACCAAAGCCACCAGGGTAGAACACGGCGTCGTAATCACTAGCAGATATTTGTGTTGCCGGAATTGTGTTATTGATTCGAGACTGAAAGTCATCATCAGCCAGAATGGCTTGATTTACTGTGTCCTTTTCCTCCTCACCATAAAGAGGTGCTGTACCGCCTTTGATAGAAGCGATGTCATAATCAAAGCCAGCTTCCAAAAACTCATGCAGAGCGTGAGTCAATTCAGGTGCGTAAGTACCGTTCTTCTCATCGGTGTCACCTAGTGTTGAGTGATTGGTTACTAAAACTAAAACCTTCGCCATGACCTTTTCTCCTGCCAATTAATGGGCTATATGATGAATATAGTGTAAATCTATTCATATAAAATAATAATCCGTTAAAATTGCAAATAACTATTGCTGTATAACAATAATGAAAGGTGGGATCAGGCATCATGAACTCGTTTGAAGGTATTACAGAGTTTATTGCAGTGGCAGAAAGCCATGGCTTTTCAGCTGCAGCACGGCGTTTAGGGGTATCTACTTCACATGTTAGCCGACAGGTGTCTGGGTTAGAAGAACGGCTGGGCACAGTATTATTAGCTCGGACTACTCGCAAAGTAAGGCTGACCGAAGCAGGCCACAACTATTATCTTAAATGTAAGGAGTTAGTTGATGGCTTAACGGAAGCAAACGAAGGGCTTAAAAGCCAGCAGGTACAACTTAATGGTACTTTGAGGGTGTCAGCAGCAGGTGAATTTGCTGAGGAATATGTAGCCCCCGCCCTGATTGAGTTTGCAGCCCAACACCCTGACCTTAACATAGACATTAACTTTAATTCTCGCGTCGTGAATTTTGTAGAAGAAGGCATTGATTTCGCCATTCGCTATGGTCGATTAAATGATTCCGGCTTAATTGCACGAAAACTTGCCCGTCGAACGTTAGCCGCCGCAGCCAGCCCGGAATATTTAGCCCGTCATGGTACGCCTACACACCCCAGTGAACTAAAAAACCATAGTTGCTTAATCGCTAATAATGATCGCTGGTTATTTGATGACAAAGGCCAGTCACTTGAAGTTAAAGTTTATGGACGTTGGCGTTCCAATGGCGCTCGTGCTTTGGTTAAGGCTTGCAAAATGGGGTTGGGTATTTGCTACATGCCCAGATCCAGCTATGGTGAAACTATTGAAGACAATGGCTTAGTCGAGATTCTAAATCCCTATGGTACCCAAGAGGTAACGACCTGGATTGTTTACGCAAACCGTAAATATTTACCCGCTCGTGCACGGTTAGCGGTACAGTATTTATTAGAAAAGTTTGAAGGCTGGAAGGAATAATACTCAGTATTACTGGGGGTAAGCTAAATTCTCGTCGATCAGTTGAACTCAACGTCAAAATGAGACTAATTTGAACGTGTATTTTGGGTCAACACCTCTGTATTGATATTCCATGATTGGTTATTTTTTGTACAGTTTGTGTGGATCTGAACTACACTAACAATATGAGTGAAAATCAAAAGCAAGCCTCACTGCAAGCGCCATCTTTGTGGCTGCTAGCCGCTGAGTGCAGGGCTTGGCTTGAACTTGGCGCTTATTTTTTTGCTTCTCCGGAAACTCATCAAAGCCCAAGGGGTGATGGGCACCCAGTGTTAGTTATCCCTGGATTTGGTGGAAGTGAAAAATCGACAGGTCCACTGCGTGCTTTTCTGAAAAAGCAAGGTTACGCAGCTCACTCCTGGCGGCTAGGTCGAAATCTTGGTTTAAAAGATCACATGGAAGAGCAGCTAATAAATCGACTACTGGAGATTCGCTCTCGCTATGATAGAAAAGTGTCCGTTGTGGGTTGGAGTTTAGGGGGCGTATTTGCTAGAGAGCTAGCAAAAGTGCAACCTGATAATGTTCGATTTGTTATTTCTTTAGGCAGTCCTTTCAATAGAAACCCAAAAGCCAATCATGCTTGGCGCTTATATGAGATGCTAAATAACACCATCGATGAAGAGCACTCCGAAAAACACAAAAAGCGCTCTGAACCACCTCCCGTTCCATCCACCGCTATTTTTAGCAAGAACGATGGTATTGTCGCGTGGCAATGCTGCACTCAACCAGAAAGCCAAATTAGTGAAAACATCCAGGTTAGCAGCAGTCACTTAGGCTTTGGACACAACCCCTCAGTACTAGCCATTATTGCAAATCGCCTCGCCCAACTTGAGGAGTGCTGGCAACCTTATTCCAGAAATCCCCATGATTAGTTAGTGACCTAATCTAACTCAGTCAATCCAGAGTAATCACTGCTATAACGCGTAGCTCTAAATATTTCAGAACTATAGTTATATTCCCACACTATTTCATGGCTACTGTTGTATTCAAACAGCCGTCCTTCGGTGCCTTCACAGACGAGCGTATTTCCATTTTCTAGGCGTTGCGCGCCAGAGATATGGTCAGCATAAAACTCTCCTGAAGCCCCTTCACTATAGCTGGCTACTATTTCCCCTGAGGTACAGTCACTATTCGAAATAGAATTTTCATAACAAAATTCATCAACGGATGAATAATTACCAGCAGGTCTGTTGGCTCCGTTGTTAAATACTAGAATATTTCCCGCCCCCTGTGTGCTGTCTTCTATCCATTGTGCGTCGTGCTGAGAAAATAAGGTTTGTTCGCCACTACCGTTGTAAGCTGAAGGGTTACCTGCGCGAGACAGAATCCCCTGGCTGGCATCAGTGTGGTTAATAACCCAATACTCACTAAAGTTACGAACGCTAACTAATATTTGGTCTGTTTCTGCGTTGTAATCAACAGAGTTAATATGAGTCCAGTCTGATGCACCTGAACCGGTATAAAAGTTGATATTTACTTTGTCGGAGTGAGCGCTTATGTCGCTTACATAAGTACTGGCTATGTTGTTATCAACATCTTGAACGATATGATCCCAAATGCTCCAGCTCCATACAATATCGCCATCGGTGCAGCTATTACTGGCACTGGATCGGCATATTTCATAAACGGCTCCTGCCCATAAGGTATCATCTGATACGCTGATTCTGCCTAACGCTAGCGCTTCTGCTGCGGTTTTTGCTTCCCAGACAATGGCAAGAATATTACCGTTAGGCAGTTGCTCTACATCGTGATGGCTTAGGTATGTTTCAGTTGCTAAGGTGGTGCTCCAAACTACATTACTGTCCCAGTCTAGAATCTCTATTAAACCGGCACTGCCACCGTTTTGACCTGAGAATGTAGTTGGTTTACTGTCGGCAACACCTGGGCGTAATAACTCTCCGTTTTCTAAAAGGTAAACTGATAAGCCTGGCCGATAATCACTCTGCCAGGTGTGCACCGTGTTGCCATGGTCATCAATCAGATAAGTGTCTGTTGATTGCATTGGTGAAAAGAGGGTGTATTCGTCTACTTCAGCACTAGTTGATTCAAAATCACGCACGCATCTAACCTTATTGCTGTCACGTAAAACATCACCTTGAGGGCCCTTGTAGTAAAACGTGCCGTTTGCGCCGGTTGCTGACTGAGCGCCAGGTTCGTTTGATACGCTTTCTTTGTCATTACTTCGCTGTGCACCTGCACCGTGAACGTCAAGTATGCTGCTTTGCATATAGCCTAAGGCACGACCAAAAGATACGTATGCGGCATTACTTCCATCATCGGTATTGGTTACATGCGTGCTTGAACTCCAGTAATAACCCCAGTCGGTTTCACCATTTTCATTCTGAAAAGAGCTGGCATTGAATATTGGATCTATTGCAGCCTGGTCATGTGTGTCAGGTGATATTGTGTAATCAACAATACTTTGAAGCTCCTTAACATTAGGTAACCGCCAGTCATCATAAGATGCCGTTGTTGCCGCTTCACATTGCGATACTGCATCATCCCAGTTGGTTGATTCAGTATCGTCTTGCTGCCACATTAATCCCGTTGCACTATCGCTGATGGTCTGATCGTTGTTATCAGTAAATTCATTAGTTCCATAGTCTGTATTACCGGCTACACAGCGTGCGTAATATACTTTTGTATCGCTTGGGTAGCCTTTAATGCGACCATCAACATAATTAACGCCAAACATAGTTGGGTCATTATTCATGGTTGTACTTACATATAAGGTGCTGGATGCATATTGCCCGTCGATTATTCGGTCGTATCCAGAATCTAAATCACCAAATGCCCAGTCAAATGCACTATCGAGAAAAGGAGTAAGCGTAGATGTATCAGTTCCTTGATAGCCACTGGGGTCTTTGCCGCTGAATAGTATTAAAGAATATGCTTCTTTGATGCTAGGTAAACGCCAGTCATCACGATCTGCTAGAGATAGGTTTTCACAGTGGTTTACGGCTTCTGATTGATAAAGCTTATCGTCGTGGTTTAGTAGCCCGTCATTATTGATATCGCTGCTTTGCTGCCAGATAAGCCCTGTTACGTTGTCTGTTACCGTGAGGCCATCACCACTAACAGAATAACTAGGTTGGTTTCCTGCGTAGTCGCCATCATAACCAAGTCCACTGCACGTAGTGGTTTGTCCTGTTGATGAGTCATAACAGGTGGCTTGGTTGGTATCGACAATCGCGTAAGACTTTTTCGTGCTATCGCTTGAATTTTCAGTAGAGTTTGAATCTTCAAGATTGCTTTCAGAGCTAGTACTCTCAGAGCCACTGCCTCCAGCACCACAGGCGGCTAATAAGCTGAGTAACATACCATGAACAATTATACGGCTTAATCTAGTGCAGTGACTCATCTCTATACTCTCCCGTGTAGCTAAAAACTAGCTGATTGTTAGTGATTAATGTAAAAGGGGATTAAGTAAGAAAAGTGAGTGAAATGTGGAAGAAGTGTGGATGCTGTTGAAAAGGGTGGTGGATGTCGTATTCCAAATTAATTTTTTGGCGCATCAATAAGCACTATTTCACAGTTTGTTAGTGCCGTGATGGTGACCATTTTAGATTTGGTAACTTCAGCTCCATCACCTTTCATTAGGGTAATTTTTGAAGAACTATCTTGTAATTCAAAAGAGCCTTCAGAAGCCAAAATATAGGCTTGATGGTTTATAGTATGCTCAAATTTTGCACCCTTTGTTACCTTTCCGCCAAAAATACGTGCTACTTGGTGAATAAATAAGGCTTTACCTTGGTCTTCTGGATAACCTGATACTATTAATGGTAATTGTGTTGACACTGCCTCGTTGGGAAATGCTTTACTTTCCCAACGAGGTTTAACATTAAGCTGATCAGTTTCGATCCAAATTTGATAAAACGTGAGTGCGTCTTTGGTGCGATTATATTCGGAATGAACAATACCGCTACCTGCACTCATCACCTGTACTTCGCCACTTTTGGTAATTCCCTTATTACCCGTACTATCTTGATGACTGATGGCTCCTGAACGAATATAACTAATAATTTCCATATTTTTATGGGGGTGTGAGCCAAACCCTGTGCCCGGTTCAACCCAGTCGTCATTGATTACACGTAATGTACCGAAACCCATACGTTTAGGTTCATAATAATTAGCAAAGCTAAAATGATGGCTGGACTTAAGCCAACCATAATTGGCTTTACCTAACTGGTTATATGAATAATGAGTAATCATATCTCTTTCCTCATGTATTTAAATTTAAATTTAGGTTTAGGCTTACAGTCGAAGCGACCTTAGTGAGGTAGCTTCAACTGTAAGGCGCGGTCGGCACTCAAACTCCCAGCTCCGCGGATCATCAAACCAACACTTATCACCAGTAAAGCCAGCGCGTATTCATAGCCGTTATTGCTCATAAACAGGCCATTTTCAAAATGTACTGTAGCTATGGCTACAATCATAGTGACGGCCAGAATGAGGGCAGAAGGGCGTACCAACAAGCCAATTATCAACAATAGGCCTCCAAAGAATTCTGCGCTACCGGCCAGGACAGCCAACAATAATCCGGGCTCTAGCCCGATAGATGCCATCCAGCCAGCAGTGCCTTCGAGACCGTATCCCCCAAACCAACCAAATAATTTTTGAGCGCCGTGAGCGGCAAAAGTGGCACCTACTACAAACCTTACAGGGAGGGTATCCAGACCAGCAGTAGTCGCGGTTATTTTGCTTAATAGAGCTTTCATATTGTTCTCCAGTGTTCGTGTTTAATTAAGGACTGTAGCTATTGTAACCACTGGAGTATTTTGAATAAGAGCGATTGTATGATTAGAATGTTCTAATAATCTGAACAATATAGGTGGCAAAAAATGAGAACAAACCCCATTACTATAGAAGCCTTAGAAATACTCGATGCCATTGATCGGCGAGGGAGCTTCGCAAAAGCTGCGGAAGAACTGAATAAAGCGACTTCGGCACTTTCTTACGGTGTGCAAAAGCTGGAGGAACAATTAGATATTACTGTATTTCAGCGTCAGGGCCGTCGATCTGTGTTAACTCCCGCAGGTCGCCTTATTTTGGATGAGGGACGAAAAATTATAAACTCCACGACAATGCTTGCCGAAAAAGCTAAAGAGGTGGCAACGGGCTGGGAGCCTCGATTACGTATCGCTGTGGAATCAACGCTAAATTACCCACTGTTCTTTCAGGTGTTAGCAGAGTTTATGAATAATCATGAGAGTTTGGAGGTTGATGTATGTGAGAGTGTACTGAGTGGTGGCTGGGATGCCCTTGAACAAGATAGAGTCGATTTAATTGTCGGTTCACCAGGGCCAGTGCCTTTACAAAAAGGGTATAGAGCAGTATCTATAGACCAAAGTGATATGGTGCCAGTTATTGCGGCTCATCATCCGCTGGCCAGGTTGGCAAATAATTCTGAAGCACTAAAAGCTGCTTTACCTAACATTCGACGAGTGGTTACGCACGATACATCTACAGTTAGCATAGCTCGAAGTACGGGCCTTAGCATGGGTAAACAAATATTGTATGTGCAGACGGCCGATCAAAAAATTGAGGCTCTATTGGCTGGTCTCGGTATTGGCAACTTACCGAGACAACGCATACAGGGCTTTTTGAAGAACGAAAAGTTAATCGAATTAGATGTGGGTACATCAAACCTTGAAAATTTTATAGCCTGGAAGATCAGTAACAAAGGAAAAGCTTTGCACGCGATTGTTCAGTGCTTGACGTCTGAAAAATGGTGAGCGCAAAGTTTTTACTTAAATTAATGAGGGGCTACTGCTCATCAGCAGCCACACTTTGTAATTAGATTCGATCACTATTGGTTTAGTGATTGATAATTCACCACTAACAAAGGTCATTCAAAAGATCTTTCTCACTTAACTGACTGGCATTTTTACCCTCAACAAACTGCCATAGGCCTGCTTTTTGATAATGCTCCTGCATTCGTGGTGTCATTAGTCCGATATAGGATAAATTAGGAATCAGCCGTTTAAACATCTGCTGGCGAAAGCGCCTCATTGCAGGAGATTCCAGAATGAACTTATTCCACTGGCGGCGGGTCATTACACCCTCAAACTGCTCCTCATAAACCTCATGCCCCATAAAACGGTTTCGCATTAACAAAGCTACTTCAAAAGCCCAGTCTTCACGTTCGCGTCGTTCAGTTTCAGAAAGCTCTTTGGTGATATGGTCGCGCAGTGCCAGCACGCCATAATGTACATGGCGTGCTTCGTCTTGAATGACTCTTTTCAGCATCTCTTTTAAGAGTGGTTCTTTGGTATTATTGTGCAGGGTAGTGAAGGCACCTAAAGCTAAGCCTTCAACCATTATTTGCATCCCCAGAAACTTCATATCCCAGCGGGTGTCGGTTAGCAGGTCATCAATTACCACAAACAGGTTGTCGTTAATTTGATAGACCTTATTTAGCTTGGTGTCCAGATAGCGCATAAATACTTCAAGGTGACGCCCTTCATCCATCACCTGAGTCGCACCATAAAGCTTGCCATCCATCCACTTAACGCTTTCGGTTACTTGGGCAGAGGCATAAAGAGCGCCTTGTTCACCATGCATGAACTGGCTCAAAAACCAAGTAATCATACTGTAGTTAGCTTCGGCCTTTTCTTCTTTATTCATTTTAATGCCGAACTCTTCTAAGCCATCAAAGGGAAGAAAGTCAGGGTTAACGATGGGAATCTCTGGGTTCATTGGGTCTACGTGGGTGGACCAGTCTAAATCTTTATCTCCGTCCCACTGATTCTCTACCGCTCTTCGGTAAAGTTCGTTCATCTCGGGGAAATCAAGTGCATAGTTGAGGTCAAAGTGAGTGCTATGGTTACAAGGCATTTGTACTGCCCCATTACGTTTTCCTTGTTTTAAAAATAACCCTCTAATAGCTGATGGTGCCATTGATGCAGCGACTTTAGGGCTTTTAATTTGGGTTACCAGCGCGATATTTTCCAGCGTTTCAGTTACTCGGTTTTTAGCGTGATTAGGTATGCCCTGAAGCATTGTATCAAGTAACATGGGAGACCTCCTATAGACCTGTTATTTCTATTGTATTGCAGGCATACGACAGGCATGCCAGCCTAACGCCTTGTTCGATTTCTGTGGTGGAAAGGCAGTTTGGTTCGTCTGTAATGACCTCTCCGGAACTAATAGTGATTTTGCAATGCCCACAGCCACCTACCTGGCAGCTATGCTGAAGTGGTATGCCCTCGCGTAAGCCTGCTTCCAGTATGGTTTCTCCTGGTTGAGCAGTGATGTTTCGGCCACTGCGTAAAAACTTAATTTGTTGTGCTTTTTTGGGGGGCTCTACAGTGTTTTTTGCAGCAGGAAGAAAGCGCTCTTTGCGGATATTTTTGGTGGGTATATTTAAGTTGGCTAATGCCGCTTCTGTTGTGTTTATTAAGCCTGCCGGGCCACAAAGATAAAAATGGGTATTAGTAAGGTCTGTATGTCTAAGTAGAGTGCTTAATCGCTCTGAATCTACACGTCCTCTTTGCCCTTTCCAGCCTGCTTGTGGCCGACTGAGGATATGAATTACCTTCAGGTTTGGGTGCTTTTTCTCCAGTGCTTTGAAATGTTTATTGAAGGCAATGCTGCGTTGATTTCGGTTGGCGTAAATTAGGGTAATAGCTTGTGTGAACCCCGACTTCAGAAGTGATTCTATTTGACTCTTTATGGGAGTGATTCCCGAGCCAGCGGCAATAAATACGGCGTCTTTAAGGGGCTCTTCAAGAATGAAGTCACCACTGGGGCCGATGATATCAAAGTGGTCACCTATGGCTAATTCTTTATGAATAAACTGAGAAGCCTCTCCCTTGGGTAATTTTTTGATAGACAGAGTATAGCCACCAGAACCGGGGGCTGATGATAATGAATAGGCTCTGCGGATAGTTTGTGTTTTCTTGTCACCGGATTCTCTAGGAACTTCAAAGTAACAAGTAAGAAACTGGCCGGCTTTAAAGTCTAGTGGTTGTTGATCATCGGGGCTAATAGTCAGCGACACCATGTTGTTATTTTCACTAGTTATTTTCTCAATGCTTACGGTACGTCTAGTGGTCGCAGGCTGAGTGCTATGTTTTTCCCATCGCTGGCGATTAGAGGCACGTTGGCTCCGTGACAAACTCATGGTTCGCTTTCTTGGCCTGACCCACTCAATTGCTGCGCTTAGTAGTGACATGCTGATAACCCCTTGTGTCAGGATAGTTATTGCTTTTATCTAATTTAGCGGTCTAAGCAAAATCGAGACAGAGCCGATACGGACACTATGCAATCATCAACGGACACTTGTAAGACAATCAGACAGCGAACTATACTGAAAGGATTATGACGACAGATAACCCTACGACGGCCATACCATCGAGCTATCTTTATCGTTTCGAGCAATTGCTAGCTGAACGCGGTATTAATATCGACCAGCTGCTACTTGAGGCCGGTGTTCCTATATCAATGAGTGCCATTGACGATGAGATACTTGAGGTAGAGCTTGAGCAGGTTGAGGCTTTATTGTGCGTAGCTATAGAACACTCAGGAGAGAGTGAACTTGGGTTTTATCTGGGGAATCGGATGCCTGTTACCACTCATGGCATTTTAGGTTATGCCGCTATGAGTGGGCAGAACTTAGGAGAGTCGGTTGAAACCATTGTTAGGTATTACAAGACCATTAACCAGTTAATGCGGCTTAGTTTATATGAAGAAGATGGCATTGCGGTTTTGCAGTTAGATGATAATTACCGTTTTAGCAGTGGCCATAAATTTTTTCATGAAGTGGTAATGGGTGCGATCAATTGTATGTTTAATGTCGTGACTGATCATGGTTTTAATTATAGTGAAGTTCGTTTCTCATATGCTGAACCAGAAAATGTCAGCCGTTATGAAGCCTTATTTGATTGTTCTGTCATATTCAATAGCCCTACAACTCAACTTCGCTTTCCCGTTAGTCAGTTAGCAACCCCTTTGGTTTTTGCTGATAAAAATGCTCATGCAATGGCCGCTCAGCAGTGTGAGGATAAGCTAGCCGCACTAAGTCAGGGGGAAGACCCTGTTAATAGGGTTAGGTCTATTTTGCTTGAAAATAAAGGGCATTACCCCTCTGCCGATGAGGTAGCGGAACACCTTAATGTAACTCAGCGAACATTGCGTAGGTGGCTCGCCAAGGCGGATACCTCCTTTAGCGAATTACTCGGTGAAGTCCGCCGTTTGCATGCCCTTGAGTATATTCAGAATAGCCAGCTTAAAGTGTGCGAAATAGCTTATTTGCTGGGCTATAGCGATCCTAATAACTTTGGTCGAGCCTTTAAAAGGTGGACTGACATGACACCTGCAGAATATAGAGAGACGTCTAGGTCTTAGTATTTAAGCAATTTACTATAAACAAAATAAGCTGCCCCCCTACCCAAAAACCTAACTTTAGTTAGGTCTGCTCCCTACCATCCATTTGTCATACTACTCATCAGACTTATAGCTATATCTATAGTTAACAACAAAGGGAGCAATAAGATGAGTAATGCAATAATACAAGCCGAGCACAGTCCGGTCACTGCAGAAGAACGTAAATGGGCGATAGCCAAGCGGTATTGGTATCTAATTACCTTAATTGTGCCAGCTATTTTAGTGTTGTCGGCAGTGATGGCAATGGAGAGTAACTCGGGTCAATGGTTGTGGTTGCTGACGGTGGTGTTTTTTATTGTGATACCGGTTGTCGATTTTATTTTTGGGGCAGACTCGTTTAACCCATCTGAAGATGAACAGGAAGCGTTAAAAGACGACAGCTATTATAAAAAGATTTTATATGTCGCCACCGCTTTTCAATGGATTGGTCTGGCTTCAATGACCTGTGTAGTCACTCAAGGCGATTTCTCCTGGTTTAACATTCTTGGGGCCATATTAAGTGTGGGGGCGATGCATGCCGTTGGTCTCACTATGAGCCATGAACTAGGCCATAAAATGAATGATAAGGCACAGGTGATTGCTGCTCAAATATGCTCTGCCTGCAGTGGTTACGCTCACTTTAATATTGAACACAACAAAGGCCATCATAAAGATGTAGCTACGCCTGAAGACCCTGCTTCATCACGTATGGGAGAATCATTGTACAAGTTTGCGTTACGGGAGTTACCTGGAGCTGCTCGCAGAGGCTGGGGGCTGGAAGCAAGCCGCTTAAAACGTCAAAAGCGAAGTGCCTTTTCAATTCACAATGAACTACTGCAAAGCATGGCGATTACCGTTGTTGCCTATGGTGTTATGACCTACTTATTGGGCTGGATGGCTCTTCCATTTTTACTGGTTACCGCGGTATACGGTTGGTTCCAGTTGACGATGGCAAATTATATTGAACACTATGGCTTACTTCGAAAAACACTGGAAAGCGGTCGTTTTGAGCGTTGCCAGCCACATCATTCATGGAATAATAACTTTAAAGCGTCTAACTTACTGACATTACACCTACAGCGTCACTCTGATCATCACGCACACCCAACACGACCTTATCAGTTATTACGAGATTACCAAGATGCGCCTGAACTGCCTCACGGTTACCCTGCGATGATGGGTATGGCTTTGATTCCTGCCGCATGGCGATCAATCATGGATCATCGTGTTGTTGAGTGGGCAAGTGGTGATATGAATAAAGTGAATATTGATCCATCCCAGCGAGAAGAGATATTTCGTCAGTTCCATAACCCTGACATTACCCCCCGTAATAATAAAGCCAAAGCAGCATAAGGAGAACTAAAATGGAAAAGTATCAATGTCCTGATTGTGGTTATGTTTATGATGAACAACAAGGGTGTGAGCGTGAGGGATACCCTGCTGGCACTACATGGGAACAGATCCCGGAAGAGTTCCCCTGCCCAGATTGTTTTGTAAGAGAAAAGCCAGATTTTGAGACCCTTGAAGGGGGGAAGTAGCATGGAGTTTAAAAAATATTGTTGCCTTACCTGTGACCTGATTTATGACGAAGCCCTAGGGTGGCCTGATGAAGGTTTTGCTCCAGGCACTAAATGGGATGAGATTCCTGAAGACTGGACTTGCCCAGAATGTTCGGCGTCTAAGTCCGATTTTTACTTATTAACATAGGCGAAGTTATCATGAGTGTCGTTATTTTAGGCGCAGGCCATGCGGGCCTTACATTAGCGAGAGAAATTAGAGCTAACAGTAAAACTACCCCCATCACTATTATTAGCCGTGAGGCAATTCGGGGGTACTACAAACCGAGCTTATCAAAGGCCTTGTCGGTGAACAAAACGCCCGATCAGCTTGTGATGAAAAGCGCAGAGACTATTGCTCAAGATCTTAATGCAAAACTATTAAGTAATGTCACTGTTATAGAGATTGATACTGAGTGCAATGAAGTTCGGGGTTTGTTTAATAGCGATGAGGAAAGCAGCGTTCTGACTATTCCTTATGACTCTTTAGTACTGGCAACAGGTGCAAGCCCCATTAGATTACCTATTGAGCGTGACTCAACAACGGAATTGTTATTGATTAACAACCTCGAAGACTATGAAATTTTTAGAGACCGCATTCAAGGCAAGAAAAAGGTATTGATTATTGGGGCAGGGTTTGTGGGTTGTGAGTTAGCCAGTGACCTTATTTCTAGTGGTTATGACGTGGATATAGTCGACTTATGTGAATGGCCTTTACAGCGATCAATGCCCGAAGTGATGGGAACAGAAATTAAGAAAGCCATGACTGAACAAGGTGTAAAGTGGCATTTGGGTACGACCTTGGCATCGGTTAAGACGGATAAGCAGAATAACAAAATAGCGTACTTGTCTGATGGTACGATAATTCAAACAGATGCGATTATCTCTGCTGTTGGTTTAGTGCCAAATACTCACTTAGCCAGTTCAGCAGGTTTAACTGTGCGACGCGGAATAGAAGTGGATGAGCTATCACAGACTAGCCAGCCAGACATATATGCATTAGGCGACTGCGTAGAGTACCAAGGGGTTACATTGCCCTTTATTGCCCCTGCGACCCAAGCGGCAAAAGCCTTGGCAAAAACCTTAACAGGTGAAGAGACAGCACTTGAGTTACCGGCGCTTCCTGTGGCTGTTAAAATTAGTGCATGCCCTACGGTGGTTTGTCCTCCTCTCAATAAGAAAGGCATATGGCAGGTTCAGGGGGCAGGAATGAATCTTGAAGCGCACTTTATTAACGAAGAAGGGGCTATGTCTGGTTTTTCATTAACGGGTCAATGTATTGCTAAAAAGAATCAGTTAGTTGCTGAGTGTCTTCCTGCATTTTACTAAAAGGGTTAGGTGAGATAGAGTGATTAGCAAGGTCGTTATTCTGAATAGAAAAAGCGTTAATGTATGAATCAACTTGTGGTTAATGATACTGATATCTCACCTCCGGAATTTCGTAGTCATCTGGTTAGGGAAGAACTAGTAAATCAGTTACAGCGTTCACCTAAAAAACTCACGTTAATTCAGGCCCCTCCCGGCTATGGGAAAACGGGCTTGTTATGTCAGATTCATCACCGTTCTGAACAACCCGCGTTATGGATTAATATCCGGCAATCAGATAATGATCCGGTCAACCTAATTCACAAAGTGGGTGCGGCTTTAGCGGCCCTTAAACTCAATGAAAATAAAGCAAGCCAATTCCAGTTAGATGGCTTTACTCCCCCGTCATTTAACCCGTGGATTTCCTCTTTAATTGATGACATAAATGAGTTCAACGGCTTAGATATTTATATTAACGACATTGATTTTCTAACTGAACAAGCCGCACTAGATATTTTAAATAGCCTTATTTGTAACACCTCATCTACGGTGCGGTTTTATATCACCATGGCTAAGGCCGCGGAATTCTCATACTCCCATTTGTTAATGGAAAATCAGGTTGCTAGCATAACTCAAGAAGCGTTGAGGTTTGGTAAGGAGGAAATAGAAAAGGTTTTTCGCTTGGCTGAAAAACCGATTCCCAACGCTGCACTACTGCAAAAAATGGTTGACCTTACAGAGGGTTGGCCTGCGGCTATTTACTATGCTGCAATTAACCTTGAAGAAGAGTCTTCACTTGAGTCTTTTATGGCAGAGTTGGAGCAAGGGCAACAGGCTTTTGACCGTTATTTTGTTGAACGTGTTTTTGAACGTCAGACGTCAGGCGTAAGAAAGCTAATGCTTAAACTAGCATTGCTTGATCGGTTTAATATTGGTATATGCCAGTTATTAAGTGATGAAAATACGGTTACTCAACAGCTGATATCCTATATCAAAAATAACACGTTCATATCGCCCATTGATGCTTCAGGCTCTTGGTTTCGGTTTCATCAGTTATTTAATATATTTCTCCGTAAGCGCTGCCAGTTTGACTTAACGTTAAGTGAGCAAAATGAAGCACGTTTGAATGCCGCTTACTGGTTTAAAGAGGGCGTGGATGAAGAGGAAGCGATTAGCCTAGCGCTGCAAGCTAAAGCGTTTGATCAGGCGGCTCTTTGGATGGAGGAGGCCTTTCCAACGGTGGTTGTACGTTACGCCAAGCATGTAACCTATTTAGATTGGTTTAAGTCATTGCCTGAGGCCGTAGTTGATCAACACCCCAGGGTAAGAATTGGCTATATTTGGTCGCTTAGCGCAGGACGGCAGTTTCTTTCTGCGGCAGAACAAATGTCATTATTAGGCCGGAACAAGGCGTCGTATTCCCTCAGTGTACAGAAAGAAATAACTCGTGTAGTAGCCTTGGCAAATTGTGCAGCTAAAGCCCTAAAAGATGAGGTAGCGGTAGTTTCGCCAGAGATTAACAAGTGGTTAGACGTGTGGAATGATGATACTCATTACAAGAATATTAATGATTACCACTATGAGTTAGGTATAGCCTGGTTGGTAAAAGGGTTTAGTGAAAAATGTTTATCAGATTTTAGTCAGACAAAGCGTGCTTTAAGTAAAGCGCTGAACCATTTTCAGGCATACGGCAGCTATTATGGACAATGCTGGGTGCGCTCCCTGATGGCAGTAACTTATGCCAAGCAAGGCTTTCATCATGAAGCGTTAAAGGAAGCACGAGAGGGATATAATCTTGCACAGCAAAACCTGGGGGAAAAGTCACACCCAGGCTATGGACTCGCTGTTTTAATTGCGGCTATTAGCTACGAATATGACGAACTTGAAGTAGCAGAAAAATATCTGGGTGGTGCGTTGGAATATCTTAAAGAGCAGAGCTCAACCGATATGCTAATGGCGGCCTATGAAACCAAAGCACGGCTCTTTATGAACGAAGGCTCTGTTGAAGAAGGGATTGGGTTTCTGAAGGATGGTATTAAGTGGGCCGAGAGTCAGTCGCTTAAGCGACTTCACCTTAAGCTGGCCGATGAATTGATTATTTGGTTATTGCGTTTTCATCGTATGGCCGAAGCGGAGCAATATGCAAGTCAATATGACCTGATTGTTTGCGATGCGAAGGGTTTTCATATCGAGCGATTAGAACATAAAATAGCAGCCCGTAGTATGGTGTACACGATGCTGCAAAACCAACAGTTTAGTGCTGCACTTCAAATTCTAGAAATGCTCATTAAAAGAAGTGAAAGACTAGGTCATTTAAGGCGCACGGCAGAGTGGCTAAAAATGGAAGCAGTAGCCCTCTGGCTATCAGGCGAAGAAAAAAAATCTGAGCATAGTCTGGTTAAAGCGCTAGATATAGCTAGTATGCAAAACTATTTTCGTTTGTTTTTAGATGATATTGATTTGTTATCTCCCATTTTGAAATCAGTAGAAACGTTAGCAGGGAGCAGCCAGTATCGATCTTTCTTCAAAGTATTAATGAGCAAAATAAAAAAGGATGAAGTGGCAGAGGCTCCAGCAGGCATAGATACTCTAACAGTAAAAGAAACGGCAATAATAAAGAAACTAGAACAAGGATCAAGTAATAAAGAAATTGCTGCTCAGCTCTTTATTTCAGAGGGTACCCTAAAGTGGCACCTGCATAATGTTTACTCAAAACTACAGGTGAAAAACAGAACCACCGCCGTGGTGATGGCTCGTGAGCAAGGGTATTTGTAAGAGGCTGTAAGTTTCTATAGTGTTATATTAAATGTCTTCCCAAAACTCTTTAATGGCCTTTCTAAGGCGCTTATTCTCAAAGTGAAGCTCTATGCCTCTGCGCGCTTCTAGCCTCTTTTTAACTTTGTCTTTTGCTCTGTTGTTTGACACTTGCTTGTTCACATCCATAAACATATCAACCAAATCGACTTCAATGTTTTCAGTGATGTTGTTGTCAACTATATTGCTTTCAACGGCCGTGTTGTTTTGCATGAGCCATTCTCCATAAGTTTTTGTTAAAAAGTTACAGCACAATGTTAAATCTATAGGGTTTATGTGACGCTAAAATGACATAATCTGAATTTAATTTATGTAGATAAATAAAGGGAAATTTTCCGTTGCGCCCCCAAACTAAAGGTTTTCTATTCGCCTCCCTTGGCTCGCTGTCTGCAGCACTGTTTTTCGTACCTTTTAAGAAAGCCCTGGAAACTACAGACCCGCAAACCTATTTGCTAGCGGTCTATATTATTGGCTTTATTTTCAGTTTTATGGGCAGTGCCGCCAAGAAAAATGCTATTAAAATAAACAGAACAACCCTTTGGGGGGCGTTTGTTTTTGCCTTGCTATCGGTGATAGGTAACTATGCTATTGGCCGTTCAATGGAGGGGATTGACCCCGCTATTACGGTGCTAGTCACACGGACTCAAGTGATTATGGTGTTGTTCTTGGGTTGGTTCTTCTTAAAAGAGGAAATGGTTAAGTACCTTATTCCCGGAGCTTTAATTGCGTTTTTAGGTTTTGCTCTTATGAACTATAACGAAGGGCTTAAGCTAGGTGGAGACTTTATTTACTATCTGTGGGGAATTACAGCCGCGCTTTGTTTTGGCATTAGCCAGGTGGTTTTAAAATCGATTATTCACAAGGTTGAGCCAGTCACGCTTAATTTTTTGAGGTTGATTATAGGCTGTTTATTTATCAGTTTTATTCCGGGGGTTATACCTGGAATATTAAACTTAGGTGTGGATATTTGGTTATACGCAACGGCATCTGCTTTCTTTGGTCCGCTTATTTCTCGTTTGTTGTATATGTATTCTGTTCGTTATATTCCTGTTAGCCAATCAACGCTTTTTATCATGCTCAGCCCTGTGTTTACGGCATTGTTATCGTGGGTGTTTTTAGGTTTGTTTCCAACCCTACAACAGATACTCGGTGGATTGATTGTGATGTTGGGGATATTCATGCCAGTGATGTACTTGCTGAAGAAGAATGGTAAGTAGCAGTGCCCAGTTAATGTGCTATAAATTAGGGTATCAATAAGCAGTGGGTTAACATACTAATGAACTTCAATGTATTATCAGTAACATCAAATGTAGTCATGTCTTTTACTCGAATGCCTCTTATTTGGGGAGGGATTATCTTATCTTGCTTTAGCTTATTATCACCCTCAATTGCATTTTCAGACACTGTTAATATCGTCAGCCCTCACACTATTCCTCCTTATGTAATTGAACAATCAAGCAGTGGCATTCAGTTGGAAATTGTTGAAACGTCTATGCTTAATGCAGGTCATACAGCAAAAATAAGTTACGCATCTAATGAAAGAGGCCTTAATTTATTGCAAACGAAGTCTGTGGATGGAATGATTAATGTTCCTCCTAATATTCCAAATATCTTTTATTCTGACTCCGTTATTGAATATCAGAACGGGGCCGTTGCGCTAAAGAGTAGTGGTTTAAAGCTTGCTTCAATTTCAGATTTGTCGACCCTTCGTGTGGTTTCCTTTCAAAATGCATCAAAGTATTTCAGTGCAGAATACAGAGAGATGGCGAGCAATAATACAAAATATGATGAACTGGTCAGTCAGTTTGCTCAATTACAAATGTTATTTAATCAGCGTTGCGATGTGATTGTAATAGATAAGCGGATTTTCAGTTATTTTTTGGATTTGAACCAAAATGAAAAAGGCTTTGATTCCCCTGTAGTCTTCTATGATATTATTCCTTCATCACCTAGGTTAGTGGCATTTACTAGCGAAACGTTGCGTGATGAGTTTAATGCTGGGCTTGCTGAACTAAAGGCGTCTGGGCGCTATCAGAAAATAATCGATAGCTATGTCGATGATACGTTATGACTATATAAGTGATGTTATTGAGAGGCAATTAGGGGTACTTTCCTAATATATCTACGCAGATAGTGTGTAATTGGTCTCTATCAATTGGTTTAGCAATATGGCCATTAGCTCCTTCTTTCAAACAATACCTGACATCTTCTGGGTTTATATTGCCCGTTACCATGTAGATGGGGGTCTGATCTCCGTTTTTACGAAGTGCTTTGAGAGCATCCATCCCGTTCATTACTGGCATTTCCATGTCCATTAATATTAAATCAAAGTCTTCTTTTTGAACTTCTTCAAGTGCTTGAGCACCATTTACAACGCATGTAACGGATATGTCCTCGCTTGTTTTCTCGACCTGACGAGTTAATAATTTTAAATTAACGGGGTTATCTTCAGCAATAAGTACTCGGCCTTTAATGGACGCATGCTTTTCTGGCAGATACTTTTTCAGGGTGTGGTAAAAATGCTTTCGGTCAAAGGGCTTTCCGATCACATCAGTGAAACCGATATTAAGATAGTTATCGATTTGGTGTCGCATAACATTAGCCGTTAAGGCAATAAGAGGTAAATCACCATATTGTTTATTAAGTATAGTGGCTGCTTCTTCACCGCCCATTTCTGGCATTTGTATATCTAGTAATGCTAAATCGAAAGACTTTGACTTAACGGCTTCAATTGCTTTTTTACCATTATCTACCATGGTTACGTTAAGCCCCATTATTTCAAACAGGTGCTTAAATAATCCCTGGTTTTCGAGGTTGTCTTCAGCAACCAGTATATTCCCCTCAAGCTTGATTGTATCAGTTCTTTCTAGATACTCATTTACTAGCTCAATTTCTTGTTTCAGGCTGTCTTGGGTTCTAAACCAACTAGCTTCAGCGAGGTTTCCAGGATGAATCGCAAGCACAAACTCGCTACCCAAGCCTGGTTGGCTATCCACATAAAGATCACCTTCCAGAAGGTGTGCCAGTTGTTTGGATATATATAACCCTAAGCCGGTACCTCCGTACTTACGGGTGGTTGTACTATCAGCTTGAGTAAAAGGCTCAAATACCTTATTTTTCTGATCCGACGTTAAACCAATTCCCGTATCTTTAACCTCAAAATAAAGCGTATCAGACTCGTCTTCATAACGGATAAGGATATTAATAGTGCCGTTATGAGTAAATTTTACGGCGTTGCCAGCGAGGTTAAATAGAATTTGTTTAATGCGTGTGGGGTCTGACATAAAAAATGAAGGTAAGGGGAGAATGGGCGAAATATTAAAAACAAGTCCTTTTTCTTCAGCTTTAATGCTTATGTGAGTATGGAGGTCTCTTATTAAATTAGCCAGAGGGATTTCTAACTTCTCCACTTCTAGCTTATGCGCTTCAATTTTTGAAAGGTCGAGAATATCGTTAATAATGGTCAGTAAATGCTTACCACTTCGAATAATGGTTTCTACAAACTGTTGCTTCTCATTAGCCGAAAGATGTTCGTCGCGAAGTGACTCTGAGTAACCTATGATGGCAGTCATTGGGGTTCTTATTTCATGACTCATATTGGCTAAAAAATGACTCTTGGTTGCTTCGGAGGCCTCAGCTTCTTGTTGAGCAATGAGAGCATCGTTACCTGCTTGTTTGGCTTGTTCAAATAATTGCGAGTTTCTTATGGCTGTGCCTACCTGAACAATATAATCTGCCAGCTTGCTGAGGTCGTCATCGTCTATTATTAGTGGGTTTTCATAGTTAACAAACCCGATACCGCCAATAACTTTTTCTTCAACTGAAAGAGGAAAGCAAGCGACTGACTTTGAGGGTTTTATTAGGTAGAGTCGTTGGTCAATAGGAGACCCTGTTTGAGCCACCGTTTCTGCTTTTAGGTTTCTTACATAGAGTGCTTTGTTTTCAAGTATGGGTCTTACAAAAATACTGTTTTTGTCGAACTCAGTAGAAAATGTTAGCCCTTCAAACTGCAAATGATCTTGGCTGGTGAGTGCTTTGCCATAGCTTTTAAGTAACGTAAGGTTTTTATTATTTTCATCGAAAAGTGTTATGTAAACCTGTTCAAAAGGGTATAGCCTGTTTAGGGTTTGAATAACCCTTTCCATTATTTTGTCTAGTTCCAGATGTGCGTTTACTGCATGGGCCAGCTCATTGGATTCAACTAACTGTTCTGTCTGCTTTGAAAGTTTACGTTGAGCTTTAACCAAATTGGTGTTTATTTTATAAACAGTTAAACCTAGTGAGATACTAAACCCTAATAAGCCCATCGCACCAATTAAAGTAGGTATTAAAGGTAATGTTTCTTGATAATAAAAGCCATAGAGTGAGCCGCCAACCCCCATTCCCATTGCCATTATTACCACGCTTTTAAGTAGTGTAACTAGTCCGCCTGCGGCAAAGCTTGTCATACTTAAACCACATATAAATGAAGTGGTTAATAGGGGGTTAAACCCCCAAATTCCAATGCTGATACCATAAAGGAATCCATCTATGAGTATGTTGTTTTGCTCGTGTTGCCTTCTTGATGAAAGGTAGTAAACAATGTGTGGATAAATAAATGAATGGCCGAGAACAAATGACCAAAGGTATGGGTTGGCTTGCCCATAAAATAGCGATAAATGAATACTCAGAACAATAAAGCAAGCGATGACTCGCAGAGGGTAAGCCGCTTGAATAATTTTAGCTTTGGGGCGGAGCTGAGACTTGGTTTTTTGCATTTATTACTCTAACGATAATGAGGTACTCGTTGAGTATAGCAAGGGCTTTAAGATGTAGGAGCAAAAAAAAAGCGATAACATGACGCCGAACCTTAGTCATGTTACCGCTATACGATAGGGCTAATATTGTAGGGAGGCCCTTATGGAAAGCTAAGTTAAAACCGAAGTAAACGGCCTGAAGGCTTACTTCGGTTCTATCTGCTCAACCGATGAGTTCATAATAGGAGCAGAGGGGGCGTAATCACATCGTCCAGAGGGCGTATTTGAGGCTTAAAGTCAGTTTTATAACATTTACTAATAAAGAACTACGTTTTTAAAAGATCAAAATTTAACCAGAACTTGACTAAAACGCTCAAGTTTCCAACAATTAAGACTGTACCTATCACTTGAATAGCGTAAAACAAAATAAAAGAGGAAGTGAGGTTATGAGTTTAGGACATACTGTTGGGCTATTGACCCATCCAGATAAAGAGTGGAGCGCAATCCGTGAAGAGCATGAGTCAGTAGGTAAGCTCTACTTTTCTCATATTTTTATATTGGCACTTATCCCCGCTGCAGCAGCCTATTATGGAACCACTCAGGTGGGCTGGCAGGTGGGCGGTAGTGATATAGTGAAGTTAACTTCTGCAAGTGCTTTGCAGCTATGTGGTTTGTTCTATGCCGCTATGGTCATAGGCATTTATGTGATCGGCAAGTTTATTGATTTTTTTGCTACCACCTATGGTGTGGGCGAGCATGCTCACAACGGTGTTATTCTGGCAGGCTATACTGCAACGCCTATGTTAATTGTTGGACTTGTCGCCGTTTACCCAGTGTTGTGGTTTAACATGTTGGCGGGTGTGATTGCCTTGGCTTATTCTGTTTACCTTCTGTATGAAGGCTTACCTATTTTAATGAAAATACCTGAAGAGCGTGGCTTTATGTTCGCGACATCAGTGTTAACAGTGGGCTTAGTCATGCTAGTAGGTTTGTTGGGGATTAGCGTTATTATCTGGAGTGTGGGGATTGGTCCTGTTTATACCAGTTAACAGGATCTAATTCGTGATTTTTCTCAGCGAGAACAGTGTATTTATCTGTTCTCGCCTGCTTGTTTGTTCTATTTTCCTTTCAAGTTCTTATTCATAATCCTTTTCTGTGTCTATACTTCTTTAGAATACTCAATGAAAAAAGACATGACATGTTTTTAATCGCAGATGATGATAGATCGATGCGGCAACTTATTGTTGCTATGCTCAATGAAATAGGGGTCTCTGATGTTAAAGAGGCCGCTTCCGGTGTTGAAGCGCTTTTTTTAGTTGATCAGCACCCGCAGCAAATTGAAGTGATGATTCTCGACCTTTGTATGCCTCAAATGGATGGAATTGAACTACTGCGGGAGCTTGCTGAAAGAAACTTTTCTGGTCGCTTGGTGGTTATTAGTGGGCTTGATAAGAGTGTTCTTAGGGGGGCACTGGAAGTAGCTCGTATGCACCCCCTGAATGTTGTTGGGGCTTTACCTAAGCCTATCGATTTAACCGAGTTAACAAAACTGCTTCAGCGTACCGCTAGCTTAACTGGCAAGGTGGATGAGTCCTTCCGACATTTACAGCTAGATGATCTTTTTGATGCCGTGATGCATCGACAGATTGAACCTTATTATCAGCCTCTTGTTGATATACGCAATGAAAAGATAGTGGGTATTGAAGCCTTGGCTCGCTGGGAGCATGAAACACTAGGGATGATTCCACCGGATGTATTTATTCCTATGGCGGAGAGAGAAGGGGTTATTTATACCCTGACTAACCTAATGTTTGAGCTAGCGCTTATAGACTTTCAGAAATTAAAGCAGCTCGGTTACCCGCTCCATCTCTCTTTTAATCTGTCTGCTACGCTACTGAGTCTTCATAAACTCCCCGATAATCTTTTCAAGCAGCTCCAAAAACATGATATTGATCCTGAGGAGATCATTCTAGAAATTACTGAAAGCTTTGGTATAGTGAATGATCACGAGGCGATGGAGACCCTTAGTCGGTTACGTCTCAAGGGCTTCAAATTAGCCATTGATGACTTTGGTACGGGCTATGCGGCAATCAATAATCTTTTGAATATGCCCTTTACTCAAATTAAGATTGATCGCTCTTTTGTAACGGATGCATCTAATAATGAGGTGGCGAAAACCTTACTGGAGTCTTGCCTGAGGTTGAGTCATGACCTTGAGCTTGATGTGGTCTGTGAAGGTATTGAGAGTGAAGAAGACCTCAATTTGGTGAAGCGATTTGAAGGCACCATTGCGCAAGGCTTTCTGATTAGTCGCCCTAAACCGTTCAAAGAGCTGGTTCGTTGGCTAGAAAGCTTTGATAGTATTGTGAAGGGCGGTGCCTCTAAATAAGTTATCGTTGTTTAATTAAGGCTTTAAGCTCTTCTAATTGCTCATGTAAATCTTCCAGAGTATGCTTACCTTCGGCTTTATCTCTAGCGGCTCTTTCTTTTGCATGTTCATCTTCTAATACATTCACCACAATGCCGATTACCATATTCAGGAAGGCAAACGCGGTAAAGAAAATGAATGACAGGTAAAAAGCCCAGCTAAATGTATAGACTTCCATCGTTTCATACATCACGTCAGTCCAATCCTCAAATGTCATAATCCTGAACAAAGTGAGCATTGATATAGATATATCACCCCATAGCGTCTCATTAATTTGAGCAAAAAATGTACTGCCAATGGCGGCGTAGATGTAAAAGATAATGAACATTAATAGAATCACGTACCCTAGCTGAGGCAGTGCTTTTACTAATGAATTTAGCAGCATGCGCAATTCAGGAATGATAGAGACCATTCTGAGCACTCTGAAAATTCGCACCAGCCGACCTACTAATGCCATTTCAGTATTTTCGATAGGGATTAGACTGACCACCACAATTAATGTATCGAATATATTCCAACCATGTTTGAAGAAGTTTCTTTTATGTTCTTCACCTAAAAATCTAATAATAATCTCAACCAGGAATACAGCCGTTATAAAATGGTCTAGCCAGCCAACCACCGTGAGTACATTTTGTGGAATATCATAGGTTTTGGCGCCAATAACCAAAGCAGAAAAAACGATTATAGAGATAACAAATAGCTCAAACGCTTTATTGCTGCGTATTTTTAGAAAAGATTGTTGTAGCTTATCGGTGTTCATAGCGTGTGATTTTTCTTTATAGAGGTGAAGATAATTAGATAAGGCCGGAATTCTAGAGTTTAAGAGAAATATGTCAATTGTTAGATTTGTTAAATGTGATTAATTATTGTTCACTTTGTTGAAGTCTAATGGATGTCTTGTGATAGAATGCTCTCGTTTTTAGTTCAGTAGCACTCGTTTTTAAAATTTTGGAGAAGTTAAGTAATGGTTGTAATTCGTTGGGTTCTTGGGCGTATCATTTTATTGTTAAATTGGGTGTTTACCCCCCGAGGTATTAAGCGTTCAGCAGAAGATCAGCAAGCCATTGATAAGCAAACGGCCACGATGGCACTTTATCAGTACGAAGCATGTCCTTTTTGCGTAAAGGTCCGTCGTTCTATGAAGCGTAACACGCTCAAGATAGAAACCCGTGACGCTAAGCGCAATGAAACCTTTAAAAGTGAGCTGCTTGAAAAAGGCGGTAAGCTTAAAGTGCCTTGCCTGAAAATACAGGAAAATGGTGAAGAGCGTTGGATGTATGAGTCTTCAGATATCATTAGCTTTCTTGAGCAGAATGTAGCTCAGACTGCTTAGTTTCCTCGTTACAACATCAATACCCGCTTGCCAAGCTAAGCGGGTTCTTGCGCCAATATTTTAACTGCGCTACTTGGCTTTATCTTTTGCTTCATAAAATGTTTGGCACTCTGGTATATCGTTAAACATTCTTGGTCGATAGGCTCCCGACTTAGCTTTGCCTCCTGCACCAAAATCTCTATAGAAACGCACACAGTACTCTTGGGTGTTACGCTGCTGCTCGGTGCACTCTTTTATTGCGTCTTCTCTGAGGGGAGCCAGTTTTACTTCCCTAGCTGATTCGCATTTTTGCTCTAGCTCGTCAAGCGTGGTTGCGAAAAGCAATGTAGAAGAACTTAAAAGGAGTGACCCGATAATGGCCAGAGTTTGTACTTTTTTATTAGGCATATTCCTTTCCCTTAATGACAGTATCTGGAAGAGTATTTTAGGCTTAAGACTCGGTTATCTTGAAGCTGCAAGCCGCCTGCTGAAAATCATTTAACGATTTTTCATCCGCACATAAACCAAAACGAAGTAGACTTTTCCCTTCTGTTAGTTCAATTTTTCGAATTAAAATCCCATTGCGTGCAAAGTGATTTTGCACTGAATCGGCTGTTTTTTCTGGCAGGCGTAACGTGTTGAAGTAATCACTTGATCCAATATCCAGACTAATACTAGCGAACACTTTAGACAAAAAACCTAATTGTTGCTTTGATAAGGCTTGAAGTGACTTTAATGCATTATGTTGCCAAGTGATATCCTTTAAACACTGAGTGGCTATCCATTGACTAGGCCCGCTCACTGTCCAAGGTCCTAGTGCCGACTCAATGGTATTTCTCCAATCTTGGTTAGCGATTACAAAACCGGCCCGAATCCCTGGTAGTCCAAAGAACTTTCCCAGAGATCTTAAAATAATGAGTGAGTCAGAACTTACTGCGCTAAGGCTGTGCTGTGGTTTGGTATCAATAAAGGCTTCGTCGATAATCAATAAACCCGCATAACGTTCTACGGCTTCTAGAATGTTTAATAGGGCGTCTTTGGTATAAATATGACCTGTTGGGTTGTTAGGATTAATAATTAGAACAACATCGGGTTGGTCTCGTTGAACGAGTTCTAAAAGGTTGTCTTGCTCTGCATTATAAGGTGATACTATGTGCCCATTTTTTTGCCAGTGGTAAATATGTTCTTCATAACCTGGTACAGGTATGGCGACAGAGCCGGCCTTTTTTAATTGTGGGAGAACCTGAATCGCGGCTTGTGACCCTGGTATGGGTAGGAGCTGCTCTGAACCATAATAATCAATAGCGGCATTAAGCAGGTTGTTATCGGGGTAGGGTAATTGCGCTAAATACTTTGTTGGAATCATCCCTTTAGGTTCCCAACCAATAGGGTTAAGCCCTGTTGAAAGGTCTAACCATAGATCTTCTGGAATATCATATTGTGCAGCGGCTGCAGCTAAATTGCCCCCATGGTTTAACATAAAATAAGCACAACCAAGATTGCCGCTAACCAAATTAATAGCGCTTTGTTAATGAGTTGCTGGGCCTCTTCAATATGTTTAAACGTAGGTCTATCGCCTGTGCCTAGCATTGGTTTTGAT
>Ga0209707_1000312_pt1 | contig 30788 bp, 30 predicted proteins | sample EN4Hudsemesocosm_FD_184630 | JGI IMG/M metagenome (GOLD analysis project Ga0209707, IMG submission 184630) | Methane-oxidizing microbial communities from mesocosms in the Hudson Canyon - EN4B Hudson Canyon (SPAdes) (version 2) | ecosystem: Environmental > Aquatic > Marine > Cold seeps | place... | reverse complement strand
CAGCAGGCGATATCGACAAAGTATTAAGGTGCTGACACCAGTCACTTTTGTTCGGAAACTGATACCCTGAGTTATTTTCATTTACATCAGTTTCACTCTGCCAATAGCAGCCGTCTGCCCATTCACTTACCTGTAAACAACTGTGCCCTTCCCTTAATGACTGGCTACAGGCTAATACCGTAAAGAAGAAGAGCTCATCATCAGGCTTTCCTAAGGTTTGAGTGACAGACCGGGCTAAATAAAAATCTATTTCTTTAACACCTGGGTAGGTTTTTACGAAATCAATAAAACGACTGACCTTAAGTGTCGGTAGAGTAATTTCAGTCATTATTACCTCCTGAAAACAAGTCTCCTGCAAACAAAGCATCAAGAGTGCCTAGTAAGGCAGGCTCAATCTCTCTGAAATAGACTCCCTTTCCATCAACAGGCCCCATTCCGCGAAGATATAAATAATATACGCCACCAAAATGTGTTTCAGGTGAATAGTTTTCAATTCTCAGGCTTAAATAACGATGTAGCGCTAGACAGTAAATTAGGTATTGTAGATCATAATAGTTATCCTCAATGTTATCTTGTAGCGTTTGGTGGTTATAATTATCAACATCGTCCCCTAAATAAGTAGACTTATAATCAGCTACATAATATTTCCCTTGCCACTCAAAGATAAGGTCAATAAAACCATGCATCATACCTTTTAGTTCATTGCCCTCAGGTAATTGCGGAGGCACATTTGAAGCCCTGTGCTGTTGAAGCACCTTTGATAAAAGTTGGCGTGTTGTATTATTCATGGGAAAATAAAACTCAACCTCTCTCAAGGTGTTAGCCATGGTTAGCGAACTAAGCGATAACTCGTTATAGCAAGCATCAAATAGTTTGGCATCTAGGCACTCATTGAGCCAGCATTTCAAAGCTTCGATATTTTCATCATCAAGTTCTCCAAATTGCTTTAGAGGTTTTGCCAACGCTGCATCCCAGTCTGGATTTGTGAAATCTACAGTTTCCAAAACATCATGCAATAAGTTACCCGCAGCGGCCCCTTTTTTAAGCAAAAAACGCATTGCCAATTTGAGATCTTCGGTGGTGTTGCCCTGCTCTGACAGGTCAGCCTTAAGGCCGCTGTCACGGTCAGGTTCTGCCATTACACCATGGCGAATATTTCTGGTAATGGCAGAAAAAGAACCGATCCACCAATTATTCTCTATTGTTCTATTTACGGTTTGAACTTCTATCTTAACTTCTTTATTAACTACGAGCTCAGGCTTATTTTTAGTTGATGTTGATGAATCTAAGGACGGAACATCTGCTGCAACGGTTTCATCATCGTAAGAAACGGTAATTAACCCAGCACTCTGAGGCGTATCATTCACTATACATTCTAAAGACTTAAATAAGTCATCCCCCTTATTCAATCCCGCCATCAAGCCTAAAGGTGAATTCTGGTAATCTGAAAATGGCGTTGCACAGATATAGCAAGCATATTTCGCACGAGTCACCGCGACATAAAGCAGCCTGATATCTTCTGCTTGTCGTTCTTTTTCAGATAATTTTTGTATCTCTGCATCAAACCCAACATAGGAGATACTTTGCTGGCTATCAGTTTTATGGTAACGCGAAAAAGCGGGTGTACTTTTAGGGCCACCTTTTGCTCTTGAGGCATAAGGGATAAAAACCACGGGGTACTCCAAGCCTTTTGAACCGTGTAGCGTAATAATTTTGACTAAATTTGCATCACTTTCTAAACGAAGCTCAGACTCGCTTTCAACAGATTGATTTTCAATCTTGTCTCTCAACCAGCTGAGTTGCTCCCAGGGTTGGTGGTGTTTTTGGCTAGCGTGCTGCAATAATTCTAGAAGATGAATGATATTAGTTAATGTGCGTTCGTGTCGGTGAGATTTTGGCTTAAAATTATCATGTATAAGCTTAAAGGCCATGCTCATGAGCCCTTTTCTCTGCCATTCATTTCTCATCTCAATAAACTGCAAACGATAATCTTCCCAATAAATTTCATCGTTTTGTAATTTGTAGAGTTGCTCAGGGTCTAAGCCGTACAAACTAGTGGCAAGCGCAGCAATAAAAAGTCGACTATCTTCGAGTACTAATATGCCTGTTAGTACAGTTAATAGTTCTACTGCTTCCTGGCTTTGGAACACGTTCTCTCTGTTGCTTAAATAAACAGATGAACAATTGCGAGACTGCAAGGCTTCTTGTATATCCTGAGCTTCTCCGCGATCTCTTACTAATATGGCTATATCATTTTCTACAATTGAACCCCCTTGTAATAAGGTCACAATCTCATTTGCGCACCAGTCTGCTATGACTGACCTAAACTGCTGGTTATTCGCCCCTCTGCCATAAGCTTCATGCTCTGGAAAGTAAATGTAATTAAGGGATTTTCTTACTTGATCAGTTTCTAATATAGGTGACTCATCATTCGTTGAAGATGAATTAACCGGGATATATCCAATACCGTATTTAAATACATGCGTAGTTTGAAGTTCGTGGTTATTTACGTCTGCTTCTGGAAGCAATTTGCCATAAAAAAGGCGGTTATAGCCGTTTATAAGCAACGATGATGAGCGCCAGTTGGTATCCATATACCATTGTTGATCAGCATTATTCCTCGCGGTTAAATAGGCAAAAACATCTCCACCACGAAAACCATATATTGCCTGTTTAGGGTCACCAATCATATAGAGCGCAGTTTCTGTTTTATTAATCGCGATATTAATGTAGATACGTTCAAAAATAGCATATTGATTAGGGTCGGTATCCTGAAACTCATCAACCAAAGCAACAGGATACTGGCTAATTAATTGCTCGACTAATACCTCATTTCCACTCCCTTTAAGGCTATTCAGTAGCGATAATATGAGGTCGTCAAAATCCAGTGTAGCAAGCACCTGCTTTCTTTCGCTTATTGTGTGACTTATGCTTTTAATTGCATTTATTGCTATCACATCAGCTTCTGCACGCTGAATTTGATCATCCAATTTTAAAACCTGTTTTTTAAGGTCTTTAAGTGGGTCAAAAACGTCATTTAAGGCGTCTTTTATTTCAGCCGGTTTTCTTGCATAGCGTTTTCCATCAAATACGGATGCAGCCTCTTTTGGAATAGCTAACGTTTGCTTGATGCCTACTTGTTCATCGCTTAACCAATTTAAAAGTGCTTCATATTCTTCCCCACGAGCGTTTTTATCTTTATGGCTATCAATTAGCTCTGCAAAAATAAGTGAAGAATGTATTTCTAAGTTAACCTTTGCTCTTCTCTTTCGTTCAATATAGGTCTGTTTTATTTTCTCTGGGTCGTTACCTTCAATATTCAAGCCTTCAGATAACAAAGGGGAAAATGCCTTATGAAAGTCTTCAGGTGTGAGCCAATAATCAGTAAGCGTTAAATAACATGCAGGTGTTCGCTCTAATAGTCTGTACCAGTCTCTAATGGCTTCTATCTTAATTTCGTAACTGTCGGCTTCCATTTCAAGATCAAAAGGTAAACCACTAGCAAACGCTTGTTGAGTTAGTACACGCTTACAAAATCCATGAATGGTAAAAATAGCGGCTTCATCAAGGTCACTTATGGCCTCTCTCAGAATCAAGCTAGCGGCTTCTTTTGATACCTTTTTTTCTAATGAATCATAGAATGGATCAGTTAAGTCTCTCATTCCCCAGTTCGATAAGGCTGCTCTGAGCTCTGAATCTATACGCCCCCTTAGCTCTTCTGTAGCCGCCTTTGTAAACGTAACAACTAATATATTTTGAACTTTAAGTTTTTTCTCTAACAGTAACCTTAAGTAGATTCGGGTGATATTAAAGGTCTTACCCGTGCCTGCACTAGCTTCAATAAGGTGCACACCATTAAGCGGCAATTTGTGAGCTTCAAGTTTAGTTATTTCGCTTACAGTTGTTGATAAACTCATTGTTCAACCGCCTGTAGAGAGTTAAACAAGTTGCTGTATAAATCCTCAATAGTTGCTTTAAGTGTTCCCGGCCATTCTGGAGCTTCATCCCAAAACCACTGAATATATGGATCATACGACAAGCCTCTTTCGGTAAAGCTATCGCACCAGAGTTTATTAAAATCACCAGGAGTAAACTCTTTCTTTAGTAGGGATTTTTCAAACACTTTTTTACCCAGCTCAGCATTAATGAGTAAAGGACTTATAAGTCCTTTTTCCCTATATGAAAGCCATTTTTCAAGCTCTACAGAAGGGTCCGCAATGTAATCAAACTGGAGGATTTTAAAGCCATCATTTTTATGGTCTCGATAGATACCCTTGGTATATTCAAATTCTAAAGAAGGCTCGCTCTTAAAAAACACTGATGCCACCAAATGATTAAGCCACAAGCGGACTATGTCTTTTCCTTTGGGGTCCGCAAGCCTCCAAAAAACGCTTGAGCCTCCACTTAATGGTAAAGATGTACTTAATTGATACTTTCCAATGTTTATTGAAATCTCTTTATACTCAATTTCCTCATTCACCAGATTAGATAGAGCCTCATAGAAATACTCAGATTGTTTTTTCCATTCTGTAAGTTCAACTTGAGTTCTAGGAGAATCAGGCAGGTGTCCTCTTAAGGTTTCTTTATAGAGTAATTGTTCTGTATCTCCCCCATTCAACTGAAGCTGTATTAAGTCAGACTGAATTAAATAGCGGTCTAGATGGTTAGAGGAAAAAGGTTCAGCATCTTCAGGAATTTCTTGCCTACCGGCCATAAAGTTAAGCTTCAAGCGCTCCCTAGCAATGCTTCTTGCAGGGTTATCAAAAAAAGAAATCAGTTGCTCAAGTTTGAGTTCTTCTTTACTTTCCGGTACTTCATTTGTAATCACTGGATCAGGTAAAACACATTCATTTCTTTTAGGCTGATCAGGTGCTCCATCTTTTGCTGCACGGGCAATAGCTAGCCAACGTCCATCAAAACTGTACATAGGCTCACTGTAATTCTCTTCGCTAAAAGCCTGTAAAGGGTACTTCTTTAACTCTGTTTTGAAGCACCATCCATAAGCACGGCTCATGTAATCTGCCAATTCTGTGACAAGCAATGAGGGTTGTTTCTCTTGATTCGTTTTAACATCATTGCCTTGATAGCTTAAATACAGTTTTTCTCTGGCGGAAATCAGCGCCTCAAGAAATAAATAACGATCATCACCCCGTCTTGATCTATCCCCCAATTTAGGAGGTGACTCAGCTAATAAGTCAAAACCTAAAGCCTGCCTCTGACGAGGAAACTTACCATCATTAAGCCCTAGTATGGCAATAATTTTAAAAGGAACACTTCGCATGGGAATCATGGAGCAAAAGGTCACCTGCCCAGTCATAAAACTTTGGCCTTGCTCGGGCTGATTAAAGCTATTGTTTAAGTAGGCAGTTACAACAGACAAGGGTATTTTAGTATTAAAATCAGCTAAGCTTGTATTTTCATTTAGCGCATCAATAACTTTCACAATAATCTGATAGCCATGTAAATCTTCGCTTTCAGCATCAAACAAGTTCTCAATGAGCGACATCAATAAGCATTGCCATTCAGAAGGTGTTCGCTCCCGCTTTAGATCGTATGAATAGTGGGCTAGGTTTTCAATCAAACGCAATAATCTGCCCAGCTTAACGGATTGTTCGCCTTCAACCCATGGGAGAACCAACTTATCTTCACCTTTTGAATTGGTATATATACACTCTTCATCACCCTGCGCAAAACCGAGTAACAATCTCTCTAGCCCTTGCTGCCAGGTAAATTGGTTGTTTTTAGTTTCATCAAACTCTGCGCCAGAAAAAACCGCTTTATGCGTAGCATCTAGCCCCCAGTGCACAGAGGAAACAGATAACCAATGAACATATTCATCAATATCGTTATTATCTAGTCCAAATCGTTTCTGAACGGCAGAAAGCCGAAGGTAAGCAAGAATCTGACTGACCTGAAAGCGGCTATCAGGTAATAGTAATAACTCAGAAAACGCTTGGATTAAGGGCTCAGAATCATTTAATTTTCTATCAGCAATGGAGCACGGTAACTGTGTGGTGTCGGGGGTATCCTGATACCAACCACGACGAAAAACAGAATCTATATAAGGAGCATAATTTTCTACCTGCGGACTCATGACCAGTATATCTTTAGGACATAATGTGCTGTCAATTTTAAACTGCATCAAGAGCCAGTCATGTAAAATCTGTACTTCTCTTAACGAACTATGAGAAGAAACCATAGCGATGCTTTGGTCTTTATCTTCATTAAGTAAATAGTCTTCAGGATCTTCTCTTCGGTCAGTCAACGCCAATATGTCATCTTGAATGCAATGCAATAAAGTGTCTCGACCGGAGCTGTAAAATAAAGGAATTTCAGAATCTGATCGCTCACAAATTAACTTTAAGCACTCTTGCCCCTGTTGACCCAGATTTGCAAGAAGGGGGTTGCCAATATCATCACATAACGCAGAGACTAACCGCCCCTCATTAAGCCATTTTGCACGTTCTCTGAACTGAGCTTTTTCGGTTCTAAGATCCCCCCAATACTCATCTGAAGGATTCAACATAAAGAAATGAACTTCAGTATACCCTGAAACCGCCTTTAGAAAATCCATCCATATAGGAGCCAAGGCATTTATACCAAAAACGAATATTCTCGGTGGTAGCTTATTGGCATTTAGTGAGAGTTGAGAGATCGCTTTATCGATTAAGTTTAATGGCGGCTCGCCTAAACGTTGCCTTACACTATTCCATAGCTTCGCCTGCCACTTTACAGAGGTAGGAAGTGAAATTGTTGACAGCTCCCAATCTTTTATCCACTCAGGGCGGTAGATCAAGTATTGTTCAAAAAGATCAGACATTTCTCTGGCGAGTTGAAAGCGTTTTAATAAATCAGATTCACCCGTACCTGAATCAAGCCAATATTTTCTAGGCTCTTCACAACTGCTATCACTTAAAAAACTTTCTTCACCTAAGGACTGATAAACACCCCAAACCAATATCTCTCGGCTATAAGGTGAAGTATCAGGTATAGCACTATCCCCTAATAAATTTTTAATAAGACTCCAAAAGAAATGGCCCGGTAAAGGGAAGCGAGTGTTCATTATCACCCCTCGCCTACTAGCTAACTCGAGAGATAACCAATGATGCATGCCTTGGTTCTGAACAACAATGATATCTTCAGCTAGAATATTTGCTTTTGCTGGGGCGGTAACCGAGGGTATTTCAAGCAATCGACTCAATAGTGTTACCAGGTCTTCCATGCGATTACCTGGATAAAAATTCAACATAAATAGCCCTTTAAAAATAACACCGGAGAGATTGCAGCTATATTAGCATTGATTTTTGAAAGAGAAACTAAAGTTGTTTAGATAGGATAGTTATACAAACTACGGAGGGATTTTAAGAAACAAAAAATCGCTAGATCGATTTAGAAGATCGATCTATTTAATTAGAAAAAATAGGCTTTAAGCTGCAAAAATACGGTTTTTTTCCAGCAAATCCATCAGGTAACTGCTCAAACCTTCATCTGCCTCTTCTTGAGTTGCATAAGGTCCGAAATTCCCTTCTTCTCTGGTTTGAAAATACCAAAGACCACCCGCATAAACAAAGCGGCTGGCACGAGGAAGAAAAGACGTGCGTTCTTCCCCCCATCTTAATGTCTGCATACTAGCTCCGACTACATCTCATTACAGATAGAAACACATTATAATAAATACTTATAATTGGTTACACGCATTATAACTATGAAAATCTAGTAAATACATACTAAAAATCAATGAGACTTATATCATTAAGAGCTAACCAGTGGATCTATTGTAATAGTTTGTATACCTGATAACTCAGATTCAAGTCCCTCATCATCAATTGTAGACATTGAAATATACCAACGGCCGGCACTCGGTAATTCAATAATTTGAGAGAGGTTTACAGAGTCAACAACTCTAATCTTCTTATCGAGTTGATTAGCATCTTGTCCATAATAAATTGTAAACTCAGCAATATTCGCTACTTCTAGCTTAGAACCATCTTGCCTGGTACCTGGATGCTCCCATTTAACCTCAATCTTATAACTTGGTGCTTCAATGGCAGAACCGTCAGCTGGCACCTCGGGATTAATGTCAACTAATTCACCTGAATCATTTGGGTTTTCAGAAAGGTTACTTACAGGGTTTGAGTCATTATTTTTACAAGCCGATAGCAATACCAGCAAAGCGATGCCGATCAATATTTTCATTTCTAAGATCCAGGAAGCTAAATTTGAGTAAGAAGACCAGAACATTTAATGAAAAAACTTATTCTTTTGCTAATAGTAATTTTTTATAAAAAAATGGAAAACACAAAATTTGATTAATAATTAATCAAGCTTGATAAATATAAGGCTCTGTTTGAGTTGTATCTAAGTGGCCATCCAGATCCGAACGGCGATTTGCCATTAGTGCGACCCAGTCAGTAACAGCATTAACCCACTCGCTATTCGGTCGTATTAGGGGCGCTGCAAAAGACTTAGCCATCACACCATTCTCGGCAAACACAATTAGAGAACCGACTTCATATGCTTTTAAACTCATTAACTATTCCACCTTCATTTTTAAACAGAACAAGGTAATTATCTTATGCAAAGGTGGAGAGAAGCAATAAGAGTTTATATGTTCCATGCAATAAATATTCTATATAGATAAATAAACAATATTTTATCTATTTCTTTAATAGCTATATCCTAGATATTAAAGAATATTAAAGGAACCGCCACTATGGATCTAAAAGCACTTCGCTATTTCGTAGCAGCTGTTGAAAAGGGTTCAATCACTGCTGCAGCCGAAAGCTGTTTCATTGCTCAACCCTCAATTTCAACCGCTATTAATAAACTCGAAGCCGAATTAAGTGTCACACTGTTAACTCGACATAAAAAAGGTGTTGAAGTAACCCCAGATGGAGCCGAACTATACAGTGAAGCTAAAAGTTTGTTAAACCATGCGCAATCGATCAAATCACGATTTTTTGATCGAAGAGAAAAGCATGTAGCTACCATTCATGTTGGCCCAACCATCGCCTTTAGCTATTTAAAAGAACTTATTGTTAAACTGCGTCACTTCTCACCAAATCTTCAGTTTAAAATAACGGACTCTGAAGCCGGTGCTGATATTCGTTTGACCATTGAGAGAAATGTGGCAGACAACGAAGAATTTATTCCTCTTTGGAGAGACCGTTACTGCCTCCTAGTACCTAATGACCACTTACTGGCTCATCGAGATCAAATTTTATTAACTGACCTTAATTTAGAGCCTTTCATTGAGCGAAGTTTTTGTGAGCATAATCAAGAATTTCAACATTTCCTGAACCTTCAAAAAATTGAATTAAATACCATTGCAGAAGTAGACAATGAGGAATGGGCTTTCTCTCTGGTTGAAATGGGCTTAGGCATGTCTATAGTCCCCCTTCATAATACCGAAGATCTAAATGGCCGATTTGCAGTATGGCCATTAAGTAAAATAGAACCCTTGCCAGACATGCACCGCATGGTGGGCGTAGCCCTATCTTTTAAAAATTACAGTGACCCATACTATCAACAATTAGTGAATCATCTCAAAGACACTTCGACGTTAATTATTAAATAATAAGATTAGGATATAAAATGAATTTTAATTGGCGTGGCATTTTGGTTCTCATTTCATTGATATTGCTGTCTACAGCAGGATGCTGCTATATGGTAAACGACAATGAATCCATAGAATTAAATGATGAATTCCGCGAGAAAGTGGGTGGTAATTATATTGAATTAAGCAATGGCTCAGTTCACTACGAATTAAAAGGACCAGAAAGTGGCAAAATAATCGTTCTTGTTCATGGATTTTCAATACCATCCTACATATGGGAACCAACCTTCCAGTATTTAAGTAATGCTGGATTTAGAGTACTAAGATTTGACCTCTATGGACGTGGCCTTTCAGACCGACCGGAATCTGACTATGGAATGCAGTTATATGTTAATCAACTAAATGAACTTCTTAAAGCACTAGATATCAACGAACAGATCAATGTAATTGGTTTATCTATGGGTGGGGCAGTGGCTACTCATTTTATCAACCGTTACCCTGATAAAGTCTCAAAGCTTGTACTCATTGACCCATTAATAGAAACACCTGATAGGCTTGAGCTCACATTAATCAAAATCCCACTATTAAAAGATTTTCTTGGCAAAACAGTGGTGGTTCCGAAAATCCGAAATGGAGTAACTAAAGCGGTTTATGATCCGGCTTCCTTCCCTAACTGGAAACGTTTATTTGAACCTCAAACAACAATAAAAGGCTATAGCCGTGCAATTATTACTACAGCTAGTAATTTAGCGGGGAAAAATTTCAAAAGCGAGTACACAAAACTGGCAGTCTCAAATATTCCCGTACAGCTGTTTTGGGGAAAAGAAGACCAAACAATTAGTTTTGAAGACAGTAAAAAAGTACTATCTGCCATTCCAAATGCTGAATTTCACCTAATCGAAAAAGCAGGGCATCTCCCCCACTACGAACATCCTGAGATTGTTAACCCTCTCATCACCGAATTCTTACGGTAAATAGGAATAGAGAAGCGAACTATTTCTATGTCATTACACCTGGGCGATAGGGTTTTTGATTTTGGTTACCACCACGGTTACGATTGTAACCACCTTGACCGCCCTGATTATTCTGATTCTGACGTGTCAGTTTTACATTTTTGGCAATTAAACCACGTTTATCTGTGTGGCATTCAAACTCGACCATTACGCCTACTTTTAAAAACTGGCAATTCACAAGATCTGCCTTGCGAACCATAATATCCTGGCCACCACCATTATCTAAAAAACCTGATTCTTTATCGCGGAACCATTTTTTAACTACTGTCTGCAAAGTTTATCCCCTGATTTTGTATTCAACCATTTGATTATAAAAATACGTAACGATAACGTTCATTCTAGCCACTTTATTGTTTTGATACTATTTCAATAAATGAAAAAATCAGCAAATAATAAAAAAACGTTCACATTTAGATGATTTTATGACTAATTAGTAGTGCAATTTGAATTTTTTTAGACGAAAATAAATTTCAAATATGGAAGCTAACTCAATAATAAGGTTCTAAAAAATAATGAGTTTAAGCCCAACAACTGACAACATAGATGTTAACAGCGTAGCCAGCCCTGACAAAGAAACCAATGTTTTTTTTGTAAAGAGTGTAAATACATTATATACCAGACTCGAGAACGAGTCATTAACACCTAATGCACTCATTAGATTAGAGCAGGCCATCCCTTCCTTATGCCTGCTTTCTTGGTTGCAAAGTAATAATGCTCATAAACATGCTAGTTACTGGTCCAACCGAGATAAATCGTTTGGTATTTCAGGTATTGGTTGTGCAATAAAACTTCAAACGACTAAACGTTCAGAGTTACCTAAACTGTTCCGACAAATTAAAGAAATCATTCAAGATCGCTCTGTTAGATTTATTGGAGGCATTGCCTTTAACGAGAGAGTCTCGAGTAATACCTGGGAAAATTTCCCCTTTGCTCAGTTTATTTTGCCAGAAATCGAAATAGTCTATAGAGATAATCAATACATACTAGCAGTAAACCTGTTCGCAAAAGACCTACCCCAGCTAAAGCGACAACACCAGCAACGCTTAAAACGATTAAAAGAGCTCCGTTTTACTTCTCTTAACTCATCGTCTAACTCAGGTTCAGCATTGTCTGACCATAAAATATTAGAGCGTGTTAACACCCCGCGCAGAGATCAATGGAAAACAAACGTCAACTTTGCCTTATCTAAAATTAAAGCAGGAAAACTTAACAAGGTCGTTTTATCCAGGGATACAAAATTAACAATTAACGCCCCCTTATCAGCACCTCAACTACTTAAAAAATGGCAAGAGGTCAACGAAAATGGCTTTCTGTTTTGCATTCAAAACGGTCAAAGCACTTTTCTAGGCAACTCTCCCGAACGTCTTTACTCAAGAGAACACGCATTTATTAATACCGAAGCCATTGCAGGCACCGTTCCTCGAGGTGTTACCCCAATGACAGAGAAAGCAGGCGAGCAGCAGCTTATCAATGACCCTAAACTCATACGAGAACACAAGGTGGTTGCAGATTATATAACACTACAACTTAAGGATATCTGCGACCATATTTCTAATATGCAACCGTTATCTATTCTAAAGCTAGCCAATATTCAGCACCTTAAAACCCCTTTTAAAGCACGCTTAAAACCAAGTATAAGTGACAGTAACATAATACTTAAACTGCACCCTACACCCGCGGTGTGTGGCAGCCCACTTAATGAATCAATGTCACTAATTGATCAGCAAGAAGAAAGCCCTAGAGGCTGGTACGCAGGATTAGTAGGCACAATATCTGAAAATGAAGCTGAATTTTGTGTCGCCATTCGATCTATATTATTAAAAAGCAATACTATTCACTGTTACTCGGGCGTTGGACTTGTTGAGGGGTCGGAGGAAGCTTCAGAATGGGATGAATTAGAATCAAAAATTCAAACTGTTTTGTCGTTATTTCAAGCATGAGACAGATTAAAATATGAATCATTTTAGCCATATAACAAACTTGTGGGCTAGCCTTATTATCGAAACACTTTATCATCGTGGTGTTCGCCAGCTGTGTATTGCTCCAGGGTCTAGAAGTGCACCACTAACCGTAGCAGCTGCACAACTTAAAGATCAATACCCTGAACTTACCCTACATTGTCACTTTGATGAGCGAGGCCTAGGTTTTTTCGCACTGGGTCTAAGTAAAAGCACACAAGAACCCATTGCAGTCATAACAACATCAGGAACAGCTGTCCCGAACCTTCACCCATCGGTTATTGAAGCCTACCAAACCCAAACACCTCTCATAATTTTGTCAGCAGACAGACCACCTGAATTGCTTAATTGTGGTGCCAACCAGGCGATTCAACAAGAAGCTATTTTTGGGAGCAATGTAATTCGGTTTCAGCAATTAGATTTACCCTGTGAATCGGTGGCTGCACAAACACTGGTCAGTAGTATTAACCAAACCCTTGATCATGCCTTAGGTTTAATACCTGATACTGATAGTGGTCCAGTGCAAATTAACACCCCATTTCGTGAACCTTTATATGGCACAGATAAACTAATAGATTTTTCTAACTACCTTGAAAACTGTGAATTTCAATACGGCCATACACATAAAAGATACGACCCACAAACACTAACATGTGTAGACTCACCAGGTCTTATAATCGCTGGATCACTAACACAAAAAGAAAGCATTTCATTATTAGCGCTTTCAAATAAAACAGGCTGGCCAATACTGGTAGATATTACAAGCCAGCTAAGACTCACTGTTAGTAAACATGTTATTCATTACACTGACCTTCTATTAGCTAACAATGAGGCCCTTAATACGCTGAGTAAGTTTAAACAAGTTGTTCAATTTGGTGGCCGTTTAACCAGTAAACGACTTAACACATGGCTTGCTTCATTTCAGGGAAACTATCAAATAATCAGCCCTCATAAAATCTATTTAGACCCACAGCATAAAGCGATTCAAATACGAAGTGATATCAATACATATTGTGAGAATATTGCGCTCAATTCGGCTTTTTCCCCTCCAGTTAACGATGTAATTAAAGAACAACTTTCATTATTTAATGAAGGTATTAATGAAATTGTTGATCAGACAGTCTCTAATGACTTATCAGAGCTATCAGTGGTACGGCAACTTTCCCGCTTAATGGCGCCTGATCATGCGTTATTCTTAGGCAATAGCCTGTCTATTCGTATGGTAGATATGATTGCCCTCGCCTCACACGGTAACCCTGTTTACAGTAACCGAGGTGCCAGTGGAATTGATGGTTTAGTTGCAACAGCCATAGGTTGTAGCCATCAACACCCACAAGGACTTACCTTGCTGATAGGAGACTTATCTCTACTTCATGATCTTAACTCTTTGGCCATACTCTCAAAGCAAGAAAGCCCATTTATTATTATCGTTTTGAATAATGATGGTGGCGCTATTTTTAATTTATTACCTGCTTCAGAGTTGTCAGATATTAAAACGACCTTTTTCCAATGCCCTCATGGCTTTGAGTTTAAGGGGGCTTGTGAGATGTTTTCGATTAATTATTATCAACCAACATCACTTAATGGCTTCGCTGAGTCTTATGAAACCGCACTACAACATGAAGGAGCTTCCTTAATTGAAATAAAAACACCTTGCGATGAATCTACCACTCAAATTAAAGCATTGGTTAATGAGGTTCGTAGAGTGAGATGTTAAGTGTTTACGGCAACCCTAACTCACCTCCTGTTGTATTGCTTCATGGATTCTTAGGTAATCGTAATGACTGGCTTAGCATCGTCACAGCACTAAAGGATCACTGGTACTGTATAGTTCCTGACCTACCCGGCCACGGTAAACGTATTCCTGACATCGATCACACCCCCATTGATCATGCGCTTAATCAGATGATGGAAGAGATTACAGCACTTATAAGAACACCCTTTCATTTAATCGCTTATTCATTAGGTGGCCGCTTAGCTATTAAACTAGCATCTGAAAGACCTGAGCTAATAGCCAGCTTGTGCCTGGAGTCTGCACACCCGGGTTTAAGAACAGCCAAGGATAAGAAGCAAAGAATAATTAATGATGCAGTCTGGTCCTCACGCTTTAGGTCTGAGCCTATAGAGGCTGTATTAAAGGATTGGTACAATCAAGCTGTCTTTAGTAACTTAAGTCTAGCTAAATATAAGAAACAAATTGAGCAACATAATCAACAAGCAATAGAACCTCTTATTAAGATGTTTGAACAAACAGGCCTAGGAAAACAATCTTCTTATTGGTATTTTTTAGCTCATATTAAAATACCATTACTTTATATTAGCGGACAGAATGATTGCAAATTCAGTAAGATAGGAAACGAACTTAAAGTCCAGAATAAGAATGTAGTATCACAAGGATATATCCGTCATATAATTATCGAAGATGCCTCTCATAACTGTCATCTAGATAATACAACGCAATTCATAATCATAATAAAGTCATTTTTAAACCATCTAAACGCTCAATTTTAACCTACATAAATAACAAATTATAAATAACCATAGAAGACCGACATGAATTCAAAAACACCAGAACACTCCAGCATCATTCCAGCCTTAGACTGGAATGATCACTCTGCACCCTACCAAGATATTTTTTATCACAAGTCAGGTGGCATAGCGAAAATAACTATTAACCGCCCCGAAGTACGCAATGCTTTTCGCCCTCAAACCGTCATAGAAATGCAAAAAGCATTATTGGATGCCAAGTTTGACGAAAGCATCGGCGTGATTATATTTACCGGCCAAGGTGACCTTGCATTCTGTTCAGGTGGAGACCAAAGAGTTAGAGGCAACGCTGGCTATATTGATCAACAAGGCACTCATCACCTAAACGTGCTTGATCTTCAAAAAATGATTAAATCCTGCCCTAAACCGGTTATTGCCATGGTTGCAGGTTATGCCATTGGTGGCGGCCATGTATTACACTTGGTTTGTGACCTGACCATTGCAGCAGATAACGCCATTTTTGGCCAAACAGGCCCTAAGGTAGGTTCATTCGATGGTGGATTTGGTGCAAGTTACCTGGCAGACGTTGTTGGTCAGAAAAAAGCACGAGAGATTTGGTTTTTATGTCGGCAGTATAATGCTGAAAAAGCATTAGATATGGGGCTGATTAACACGGTAGTGCCATTAGCCGATTTAGAAAAAGAAACCGTGGACTGGTGCCAGCAGATCCTACAGCACTCACCGTTAGCTCTACGCTGCTTAAAATCTGCATTTAATGCTGGTACCGATGGACAAGCAGGCATTCAGGAGCTTGCAGGCAATGCGACAATGATGTTTTACATGACTGAAGAGGGTCAGGAGGGACGCGATGCCTATTTAGAGAAAAGAACCCCTGACTTCAGCAAGTTCCAAAGACAACCATGATAAAAGGTATTACCCTCTGGCGATACCGTATTCCTTTGGTATCGCCACTGCAATTAAAATCACCTAACCTTAACCTAAAACCCTTAACTCATAGGGAAGGCATTGTACTGCAATGGCACCATTCAAGGGGCGTTACATGGAGTGAAGTTTCGCCGCTTCCAGGCTTTAGCAAAGAGACTTTAGATGAATCAGAGAGTCAGCTAAATCAATTCTTAGAAAGCGACATATTTCAATTAAGAAGAGCTTGTGATTTACAAAGCATCAATCCACTAATAAATGACAAGCTCTATCCCTCTGTTCGATTTGGCCTTGAAATGGGATTAATGGAACTCACTCAATTCAATCCACAAAAGAATATAAAAAACCTCAATATCGCAGGACTAATAACAGGAGAGTTTTTAGATATTGAACGCTATTCTGATTACCCTGTAATCAAAGTAAAAGTAGGAAGAAAGAACCTTAAAGAAGATATAAATAACATTAATAATATACTGCAACATATTAATACTAATCAACTATTACGATTAGATTCAAACCAATCATGGACATTCAAGCAAGCAAAACAGTTCTTCTCAGAAGTCTCTACCAAGCAGATAGCATTTATTGAAGAGCCGCTTAAGTCAAACCCTGCGGAATTAGAAAACTATAAATACTGGAGCCAAGTAATTAATACTCCGTTTGCATTTGATGAACAAATACAAAACCCCAAGTTTGAATTAACGCCCATTCAAGGTTTAAGCACTCTTGTTATTAAGCCCATGTTAACAGGCCTAAAACGAGCACTTGAAATAGCCGATCAAGCAAAGCATTTAGGTATCAATATTGTTATAAGCTCATCATACGAATCTAGCCTTTCACTTAATTTTTTATACCGGCTATCTACCCGCATCCCAAATGCCCTACCACCAGGTTTAGATACGTTTTCACAGTTGAAATTCGACTTAATTGAACCTTTAGCGCTCCCCTGTAAATATCAGAAACGACCTATTTTCCTCGTAGATAACCTTATAAAGGTCAATTACCATGGCTCCTAATATTCCCTGTCTGCTTCAAAGTGCATCAAAAAAACATCCTACTAAGATAGCAATGATTACTGAAAGTGTGAGCCTGACCTTTCTTGATTTAGAGCATAGAGTACAGTCATTAGCGCTCTATTTTAGTAAACTTGGCGTTCAAAAGGGTGAGAGAGTCATTATTGCTCTCCCTAATAACCTCTCCCTGTTAGCATCAATACTTGCACTCTTCCGTATTGACGCATGGCCTTGCCCGGTTAACCCCAAGTTCCCAGAAAAAAGTCTTAAACAAATAACGAAAATGTTAGAACCCCACTGGTCAATCTCTGCCAGTTCTATCTCTTTGGGTTCGGCAACAAATATAGATATCAACGCGATAAACAGCAGCTTACTAAAACCGTGTATAAAAATTGATACTTCACCTATAAGCTATCCAGCAAACACCCCCTCTAACGTAATACTTACATCAGGCACCAGTGGTCAGCCAAAAGCGGCTGTATTTTCTTATCAACAACACCTTTACAGCGCTATGGCAGCTAATGAATTAATCCCATTAGCTGTAGGTGACCGTAACCTTGTCTCTTTACCTTTTTTTCATATTGGTGGTTTAGCCATAATATTTCGTTGTTTACTTTCTGGGGCAACACTGGTTCTGGGGAAAAACAAAAACATCTCTGAAGACTTAGTCAAATTTAAAATAACTCACACATCAATGGTAGCCACACAACTGCGACGTTTACTTAAACAAAATACCAAGTGCATTTCATTAAAACACGCACTTATTGGTGGAGGCCCTGTAGACGAGCAATTATTAAATGAAGCCAAGAAATCAGGTTTGAATTGCTGGCAAACCTATGGTCTTACTGAAATGAGTTCACAAGTTTATACCCATAACCCCTCAGGGAAAGGACAACGCTTGCAGCATAGTGAGATTATGATTAATGACAAGCAAGAAATTTGTGTAAAAGGTAAAACCCTGTTTCTTGGATATTATGAATCTAACTCGGAAAATTCAACGCACCTAAGGCTCCCATTGAATAAAAGTGGGTGGTTTGAAACAAGAGATCAGGCTCGTTTCAATGGAAGTAAGCTAGAAATAATTGGCCGCGTAGATAACCAATTTATTAGCGGCGGGGAAAATATTCAACCTGAAGAAATTGAGTTTTTCGTCAATAAGATACAAGGTGTAAATCAGAGTATTGTAGTCGCTCAAAAAGACGCAGAATATGGTCTTCGCCCCGTTATTTTTGTGGAAAGCGAAGACCCTATATCTTTAAATGCATTACAGCATCAATTAAAACCATATTTACCTACCTTCAAGCTACCTAAAGCTATTTTTCCATGGGAAGATAGCTTTGGACTGAAGGTAAGCCGCAAACTGCTCACACAGCAGCTATCGCTTCCTTAGACTTAGCAGTCTCGCAACGCACTGGAGTAACGACGACTTGATCACTATCTACCCAATCATACACACCATAATCAATATTTCTTAACTCTCGCTGATAGCGCAAGGTCGTGCCTGGCCATATAACAAAGTTTTTACCATCTGCTTGTTGATACCAGCTTTGGCAGCCTGAAGTCCATACAGTCCCTTTAAGACGGCCTTGTAAGCCTTCATTAAATGATACCTGTTCAGTTGCTTTAATATCCAAATATTTAGCACCTTTTTCATCCATAGTTTTGATGCACTTAACAACATACTCAACCTGATTCTCTATCATAAATATTATAGAGTTATGGCCTAAACCGGTATTCGGCCCAACCAACTGGAACATATTAGGGTAGCCTGTCACACTAATGCCGTAAAAAGCTTCTGCGCCCTCTTTCCAATCTTTATGAATATCTCGACCTGGTAAGCCGGTAAATTTGAAATTTTTCATATAAATACGAGGATCAGTCACAAAACCTGTTCCAAATATAATGGCATCTGCAGGGTGCTCCTTACCATTGCAATCAACGATTGAATGCGCACGAACTTCCTTAATACCATCAGTATTCAGCTCTACATTATCTCGCTTAAACATGGGGTAGTATTTGTTAGATATTAAAACCCGCTTACAACCAATCGTATATTTAGGTGTTAACTTTTCACGCAATACAGGGTCTTTTACCTGCATGTTTAAAAATGATTTAGCCAAAAATTGAAATGACTTAGCCAATCTCGCATAAATAATGGGGAACACACGAGATTCATTAGTAGCAAACAAACGCATACGATGTAGCTTGCGCATCAATGGAAAAGATTTAAATAATTTCTTATCCAAATCGCTGTAACTCCTCATATCCCTAGGCAATACCCAGGCAGGAGTCCGTTGAAATACAGAAAGTTTCTTAACTTTTGGTGCGATTTCCGGCAAATACTGAATAGCACTGCCACCAGTACCAATTGAAACAACATTCTTGTCATTAAGATCATATTCATGATCCCATTGAGCAGAATGAAATTGCCTCCCTTTGAACTTTTTAAGCCCGGGAATATTTGGAATAGAAGGCACATGCAAGGGGCCTGTCGCTAAAATAAAGTGCTGGGCATCAAACTGACTCCCATCACTTAACGTAACCAACCAGCGTCCTGATTCTTTGTTAAATTCAGAAGCCGTTACCTCAGCGTTATATTGAACAAAAGGACGAATAGCATACTTATCAGTCGTGCTCTGAATGTAGTCTTGAATCTCCTTCCATCCTGGATAGCGCATTGACCAATCGGGATTACCTTCAAAAGAAAACGAATAAAGATGAGACTGAACATCACAAGCAGCCCCCGGGTAAGTATTATCACGCCAGGTTCCCCCCACATCACTTCCCTTCTCTAAAATGACAAAGTCAGAAATGCCCGCTTCTTTAAGCTTAATAGCCATACAAAGGCCACCAAAACCCGCACCAACAATAACAACCTTAACATTACGAATTCCATTGTTATTCAAGATTCCTGCATCAACTGTTTTTATTTTTGCATTCATAACCTATCCCTTAAGTACACAACATGAATATTCATTACTGAAGCATTTAATAAATGCCAGTTTATGCTCTTTAAGCCTTAATAATAGGCTGCGAGCAGGTTAGAACTTGATAATTTCGGCCACCGTATCGAGAATGAGCCATCGCTCTATAGTTTTGTACGTAGAGTAGCAAGGGTAGAAATACCTGTAGATACAAGAAAATAAACTGAAGCTGCAACAGGCGTTACAGAAGATACTTATGAACTAGAGAAAACAAGTTCCAGCCAGCTTGCTGACGATCATTGATGTACTTATAGGCATAAAAAAGCCCCGATAAATACCGAGGCTTATGCAATATATTAAATATCGAATTATGCTTTTTGCTTTCTTCTTGAAAAACTAACGCCTGCTAAACCAAGGCCAAGTAATGCAAGTGACGAAGGCTCTGGTACAGGGTTAACTGCTCCAACATTAAATATAATACCTTCAGTTAAAGTCGCTTCATTATAAGAAAAAGGACCAACACTTGAAAAGTTGTAAGACCCCTCATTAAACCAGGAATAATTTAAATCAGTAACTATAGAACCAACCAAACCGATTGTATCACCTACAGCAAGGTTGAATGGATGATTACTATGATCACGATACCCGAGCTCATAGTCAGCGTTGTCTCCATTTACCCATACGTCATCAATACTGTAGCCAATACTATTGATCAACAAATCAGCAGACCCTGAAACAATTGAGTGCTCTCCAGTAAAATTTGGATCACCTGTATAAGCATTAACTTCATTAAGGTCATTAAACCAAAATCCATTATTTATTTCACCAGCCACACTAATTGTATCTGAACCACTAAAAGTGAATTCTGCTCGCCCAGCATTATCTGTAACATCGACGATAATGGTTGCAGAAGTATTAGACGAAACTGTAGCTGCACAAATAAATGCTGTTGCTAATAATTTACTTTTAAAAATATTTAAATCATCCATTTTTTATTCCATTTTTATCCTAAGGTTAAAACATTAAAACCCATTGAGTATATAGGCAAAATTAATACCACAACTACTACTCTATTGTTTTTATTTAGGATTTATTTTTTATTGCAGTATTTTTATAGCAAAATGTAAATAAAACCAACAGCTCACCTTTCTGATTTCAAAATAAATTTACACTTAATTAATGCATCTCTTTTCACGGCTGCAACGCCGCGAACATGGGTGACCAATGTGGAGCATTTGTCCTATGCTGGCCTTGTTAAGAGTTTTCTTCATAGTTTGTGATAACCGCTTCCCATATGTTACTTACTGATTCAGCAACCAGATCATAATGATCACCCTCTACTGGATACCACAATACGCCTTTCTTAATTCTATGATCGTATCCGATATTACCCCCAACACCATCTATACCAACGACAACTAAACCCTTTAGACTTTCAGGAAGCCACTCTTCAGATTGCAAATATTTATTGAAATCGATTATGTCTGCTGATGGGTCAGTTTTGTAGCTAAAAAGTAACTGGGCATTATCTGGGCTCACAAATCCATTTGATTCCATGTACTTACTACGAACATCAATAGGAAGGCTCATTCCAATTTCGGATTCAATATGATCTATATCTTCAATCGATAATTTCATATGAACTTCAGGTCCAGCCCACAGACCCTTTTGTGGGCGATCATTGATGTACTGGTTAGGCATTGTGTTCACGTCTGTGCACAAATATTAATAATACAACAGTGTAAATTGCTAATAAAAGACCTAAGCCATACATGTATAAGTATTTATATACTATCAAATTACCGTTGAGCAATAACGATATTTGGCCGACTAATAATACGCCCCAAATGATCGAAATAACACTGGACGAGACAATAGTGTACTTGACGATTTCACGATGTATCCCATAAGCAATAGAACTGAACCAGATTGCAATGATGATACATACAGAACCAAAAATTAGATTAATTGGCTCACCGTTAGCTCGCATTGTGGTTGTCGCAGAATTAATTATAGTGATGCCAAGCGCAACGATAATGAAAGCGCTGATGAGCCAAGCAGTTATAGCTACATATTTACTCATCAAGAAGAGATATCCATTGGGTGCCTAGACATAATGACTCCCCACGAGAGTGCTGACCTCCAATTCGTGGGTTAGCAAAGCCAGAGCCATAATATAGTTGTTAAAAAACAGTGTCAGTTAATGAACTCAGCACGCGTAAACATCGGTCTTCCGTTTATGATACCAATACTTACCTTAATGTTTTGGCTCGACGAATGTACCATCCCGTTAAGTTTCATCATTACCTTCTCTTCTTGATAATATTTTAAGATTGCTGACTTACCATCTTCAGAAATGCTGATTTTATGATTTGAACGCTTACTCATGTAATGCGACAATCTTTCAAATAGTTGTGATGCCCTTAGTGCATATATTTCCCTTGATATTGTCTTTCCATCGAGCTCCACTAATTCAAAGTCAGGAGCTGTATACCCAAGCACTGCTTTTGCGTCTAAAGTTTGATGTGCCTTCTGGTCAGATATTTCGAGCTTCAATACATCATTTATGGTGAGCTTTTCTACCCCAAATGAATGGTTAAAAAAGCCAAAGAGTGCAAATATAATTAGAAAACTAAACTTCATTAAATATCACCATATAAAATACCTATAACGCCAAAATTTTGGGCAAAAACTGTGGAGCGCCGAAGGTGCGGAGCATTTTCTGTCCTAAACATTTATTGGTTATAAGTAATTTACATTGTACTTTACTTGTATGAAGTCATTTGCAAATGCAATTGACTCTGATTTTTCGAGCTTAATACTATTGTTTATTTTACCAAAAAGAGGGATTCCCTCACCTAGCAATACTGGAGCTTTAGTGATTGTTATTTCGTTAATTAGTTTATGGTTAAGGAATGACGTAATAGTTGAGCCACCATCGATGTAAGCATGCTTGAAACCTTTGCTTTCTAGTTTTTTTACTAGATCAGGAATCTCACCAGAAAACATTTCAACCTTGCCACTCAAGTTTTCAGGTGGCTCCTTTATTGAGTTACTTAACACGACAATATGAATATCGCCGTAAGGCCACTGGTCAGGTGTTAAATTCATGCTTGAAATCATTTCCATGCACTTACGCCCCATAACCATACAGTCAACTGAGCCAATAAAACTTCCGAATCCCATATCTGGATTAGCCCCCATATCAGCTTCCGAGTTACCTGCTGTATGAAGCCAGTCAACACCTCCATCAAGGGTTGCTATATACCCATCTGCACTTGTTGCAATGTATACGGAGCATTTCATATATTAATTCCCTTGTGCCTAACTAGAGATTACTTATAACGCCTTAAGCATGCGCGCGAAAGCGTCGAATGCCTTAACTTGTTATATGAATTACTCACTACACTTAGCCATTTCTTTTAGGCCACTAACTTTTTTGAAATAAGTTCTAAAGCCTGGCTGCCCGTAATCTTCAGTTGTTAGCCCTAAACCATAAATGCTAGTGTCGTTTTCAAATACGATCATATCAATATTTTGCTGCCCATCTATGATGGATTTTAATACAAAGCCAAATTTATTCTCTGCGATCACCTCATAGCTGCTTTTGAAAAACAAAGCACCACGTTTTGATGATTTACCTTTGAACTGAACTACATGAGACTCTGTGTATGAACACATTTCGCCATTTGAATATGAAATGTATAAGTGACCCATTACGGCCTTTAATTTATTCAGGTAACCATCTTCGATATTGCGATAGGTCGAATTCCATTGAATAGTTTTGCTTACATCTTCTTTCCAAGTGCCATTTAGCTCAATGCTATAGGCATATGAGCTTAAAAAGAATGAGCAGACTGTGATGGCAAAATATTTCATAGATTCATATAACGCTTTGCTAAACGGCTAAATTTGATGGCAGTTTTTTTGCGTGTTTTTGCAAAAAAGGTGACAGCATATTTTGTCCGTTTGAGCTTTTGGTTATACATTACTATTAGCTAAACTCATTGAAGATAGCCAAGACATATTTACAGTCCTTTTCTGGTTTTTTTAATCCATTGAATTTAGCTAGGTAAGCACCTGTCATGCCTGACTTAGTTTTGAGCTTTGGGTTTGCCCCGTTAATTAAAAACAGCTCAACAAGTTCTACATCACATGATTTTGCAGCTAAAAGTAAAGGAGTAAACCCACCAGAGTAAATATCGGGGTCTGCACCGTAAGATAACATAAGCTCTATAAAGCTGGCATTACCAAAAGTAATAGCCCCTGACATTGGGCTCATGAATGAATTAACTTTTTTGTTTGGGTTTGCACCTTTATTAAGTAAATATTCAAGAATGTCTTTTCTACCCACTGCAATAGAAGCCATTAGGGGTGAATCATTTCTTACAACTGCATTAACGTTTGCCCCCTCAGACACAATACGCTGAATAAGTTCCAGTTTTTGATTCAGAGTAATCGCTAGTATTAATTCCTCGGACTTATTCATTTCTGCTTTGGCAGGATTAATAATTACAATCAACGCCAAAAAGCAAAAGAATCTAAGGTTCATCAAAATTCCTTTTATGTATAACGCCGCGTTAATGGGCCGTAGTGTAGGCGCGGAGCGCCGGAACGAAGGTCCAAGACCCGAAGGGGCTGATCATTGAACGCTTGGTTATGCATTTTCACCAGTTGTGTCTTTCAGGATTCGTTTTTTCACGAAACTCATCCGTTAATTTTGATACCAACTCTTCATCTGCTAAACCTTCGCCGCGTATCGCAAGCAGTTGTATCCAAGCTTTTGAACGACTATGACCATCGAAGAGCAAGCTCATTTGCTTATTGCGGGTTTCGACTAACTTGTAATTTAGCAAATACCTTGCATGGATATGCTCACTTTCATCATCAATGACTTCTCGGAACTCAGCAAAGCAAAGCGAACAAAATTGCTCAATTGCTTTATCTTTTATTTGGGTGAATATTTTCCAATCTGATTCATTCATGCTGTATCTCTAATGTGCATAACGCTCAGCACATGGGCGTAGTAGTTTGGCGTGCTTTTTTGCGTCTTTTTGCAAAAAACACGACAGACTACGGAGTCCTATGCTGCTTCTGGTTAGCATTATTTTGCTAGTTTGAGATAGTAAACTTTGTAGCACGAAATATATGCCAACAGACCTGGAACGGAAAACAATATTACATAAATATAACTTATTCCTGACAAGTAAATTGGTATAGCTACAAATAGACTTAGTTTGGCCAAACCAACAAAGTTATTTAATTGATTCTTCAAAGTACTTGCATACTCAACAATACTTTCATTTGACTGACTTTCTCCTAAGGTAGTAAATTTTTTTACCTTAAAATAAAAACGATACCCCTTATATAACAATACACAGACAACAAGAGCGAATGCTAGAAGTAGAACCGGCTGATACCCTGATACTTCACCTAGCAGCATTGCCTTAACCTTATCGTATCTCTCTCGTTCAAGAATAAATACAGTAAAAAATAAGGGGGATAAGGCAATACAGAGGTGCGACACCCACAAAACTTTGGAGTGTTTAATTACTTCCGTTTGATTCATTAAAATTCCTTTATTTGATGCTAACGCTTTGCTAAACGGCTAAATTTGATGGCAGTTTTTTTGCGTGTTTTTGCAAAAAAGATGACAGCATATTTTGTCCGTTTGAGCTTTTGGTTATGACTGACATTCGAAGTAGCCTGACTTAACTACTTCCTCTGTTTCCGATACACCTGGGACAATTGTAACCCAACCTTCTGTGATACCATTTCGAAACATTGAAACTTCTTGGTGCTCTTCAGAATAATACCACTGCTGTGCTAATTCAAAACTCTTAAACTTGTAAATAACCATGTTAGGTAAAGTACTTCCTTCAACGGTTTTTACTGGGCTACCTACAATAACTTCAGCCTCATATTTCTCGTCTATAGGTTTGACTATTTCTGTCAGCTCATCAATTTTAGAGCGGTCTAGTATTTTATAGTTAAATACCACGTATGCTGACATCATTGATTCCTTTCATGTTTACGGGTCATAACGCCTTTATAAACGGCGCGCGGCTCTTTGCGCGTCCAGTGGAAGCCACGTATTTTTGTGGCTGTAACGATGTTTGATAAACTTGTTAGGCTATTTCTGAACCTATTTTCAATGCTAGCTTCTCAGCCTTTTGACCAAAATGAACAGCAATTGAAATTATGATTTTTAAGTACTTACCATTTTCAGTTAGAGTCTCATAAAAGTTCACTTTCATTGACGAAGGGTGAACAAGCTTAGAACTTAACTTATAAACAAAACCATAATCATCTTCGTAGCCATGAATTTTGGCTAAATTAGCTATATTAAAATTTCGCTCTGATGTGTATGGACTATTTTCTAATGATTGATCTTCGAACTCTTTTACTTCATCTAACGATGTTGTATCTATACCCTTATTTACAAGCAACTTCCTGAATCCATTTCTGACTTGTTCAGAGTCTTTATGAAGCTGACCATACCAACAAGTTAGTGCATTTACATCAGAATAAATATGGGTAAGTATTAGGTATAGCTCAAATATATTCCGCGTATGTAAGCTCGCATACTCCAGATCATCAAGAGTGGATGTTAACCTAGTTATTTCAAGTGCTATATTTTTCAATATATTCTTTGCCGCATTATTTAACTCAGATTCTTTGGAAGATAAATCTTCGACGACCTTCGATATATTTGTTTTGGATAGCTCCAAGTCTTCTTTTGACGAAAGCTGAACTTTCAATTCATGCTCCATAAAGCCTAACGAGGGTGTAGGAAAATACAAAACTTAGACATCCCCTACTACCCCTTAATTTATTTTTTCGAATTTCACGAATCTATTCAATTCAGCACCGTAATTCAATAGTTTATTCATATACGCGTCAATACTGCGATAAACAGCTCATATAAGCCCTAATCGGCCTTATGCTATCAACCAATCTCCTTCATTAGCATTCTTCCAGAGCTTTTCTATATTATGCACCAGACAGAACATAAGCCATTGAGCCGTACACTTCTTTTCGCCTCGTAAACTAAGTCGATTTAGCCTTTTATTACTTGTGATATTTCCAAAGACCGGTTCTATCGTCCACATTCTACGACTATAAATTCGTCGGCCTTCCACGCTATCTACTTTTTCTTTCATCAGATCCAGATAGCTTGTTTTCGTCTGCTCTTTATTCAAGAATGAAACTTGTCTGCCTTTTTCTTTTACTGGGTTTTTCATGCACATCGACTGCATTTTACAGGTTCGACAGTCCGTTAACTCTCCCCGAAATCGACTATATGTTCCCCGTACTCCTTCATAATCATCACCTAAGAATTTAAGCTCTTTCCCTGCTGGACAGATGCAGGTGTGGCTATCTAAGTTCACCTTAAATTCTGAACTCGGGACCCCTGCATGGGTTTTGGCTTTATCTTTACGGGTCTTTTTTCTAAGCGCTTTATGTTTGTTGTACAGGTTTGATTCTGTGAATACCGGGTTACGTTTTCTGAATTGATTATCTGGGATCACGGCGTTAATTTTTTCATCAAACAGATACTGCATATTGGCTTCACTGGAAAATCCTGTATCTGCCGTTAAGATGACGGATGAGTTAAATATAGTTTCTCCAAGGTTATTTTTAATGCACTCAATAGTAGGCTTTAAGGTCGCTTGTTCTTGCCCCATACCAAACCCTTGTGCGCCGATGATAATTTGATGCATCTCATCGGCCGCTGTCACGAAAGCCATTCCCTGAATGGTGCCTTTACTGGTTGTCATCTTGGCTGACTGATTATCTGTAATGTTACTTTGAACTTCTTTGGGTCTTTTTCCTTTTCCCATCCTCGGTTCATTTGTCGCGAGAAATTCATCTATCTTTTTGGCATTCGCTAATAAGGTTTCAACCGTTTGTTTTTTCTCATTTGCCAACGTTTTATTCTTACTCTTGTTGCTGTCATTCGAGATATGTTGACTAACTATTTTCTCTGCCGCCTCTTTCATTTTGTCAGACTTTTTACGCAACTCCGCGTGCGTCCCACTCCATTGCTTCGACGTGTCTGTCGGTAATTTACAACCATCAATCGCGAAGTGCTCTTTCCCAATCAGTCCGCTCTGATCGCAGATCAATAAGACTTTATAAAATAACGTATTGATGGCATTACAGTTAGTACTGACAAAATCAGCAATCGTGGTGAAGTGCGGCTGCATGCCCGCAGAAAGCGCAATGAACTTTAAATCTGTTTTGCAGGAGCTTTCAATGACTCGACTTGAAGTGATACCGCGATAGTAGGCGTAGAAAATAATACGCAGTAGTAAGGCCGGTGGGTAAGCTTTCCGTCCGACATGCTTGTTCTTATATCGAGCATAAAAATCAGATAACAGCTCATCGTTTTCGAGTAGTTTATAAAGGCAATATTCAAACGTGTTTTCACCTAGTACTTCTAGGTAATTGATATCGAAAAATACACTCTGATTGAGATTATCGTTGAGAAAGTTAGACATGAAATAAGCTACTAAGCGGTAAATTAGTATTTTACCTTATTCGATGCCTATTTCATTGGGGTTATTCTATTTTCCTACAGCCTGAACGCCGGCAACAGCGGTGAGTTGAACTGGCGGTTTTTGTGCGGTTCCTTGCACAAAAAGTGACAGTTTGACGAGTCCGTTGCTTGCCCTTGTTAAGCATTTAGTGCTCCGTATTTAACTGCACTTTCTTTTTTAAAAAATACCGTGATGTTATCAGCCATACCAAAGTGACTGCCATCTTGGATTTCTAGTGCTGAAATAACAATTATGTCATCACCACCAAATGTTAAAACTATACTTTGAGGATAATAAATCTTCTTTTTAAATAATCCAGATTCTTTAACCCACCCCCAATTTACCTGAGAATTAATAATTTCCTGACCAATATAAGGGTTCCATTTTGATGATTTCGAAACATCAACTTCTCTGCACTCGCTCACTTCTGACTGAAGGGGAGTACTCAAAATGGATACGCCATATTGAAAGAATTCATCACCCCAAATAAAACCAAATACTTTTCCTGACTCCATAAAAAGATTTATTCCATAATCTAAAGAATCAAAAGATTTATCATCTTCGAAATTGGTTTCATAGCCATCGTACTTAATTTCGAAGTACTCGATCTTCTGGATTACTTCTCCAATCAGATTTTTAGCTAATGTCTCGTATTCGGATTTAGTCATAATGATGCTTAACGCCTGCAGCATGTGCGGCAAAAAGTGGAGAGAGGAACGAACGTAGCTTTTTGACGTCCTATGCCTGCACTGGTTAAATGGTTATTGCCACGTTGTTGGATCATTCTGCTTCTCGCCGGCTTTTTGCTAGTTTTTTCATAGCTATATTTATGGCTATAGCAATTAATGCTCCTACATAGTAACCAATGAACGACGAATACAAAAACAACTGCTCTAATGTTTGCCGATCTGTTAGCCCAATATAATAATAAATACACCACGGTAGAGGTAGTAACAGAGCGATCGGTAGTTTTATTTTGTTAGGGCCAACCAAGTAGAAGTATATAAAAACAGCAAATAAACCAACCAGAACTGTATTTACCAACCCTACCCAAAATAGCGCTCCACTCAGGTAAAACAAAGGAACGCCCATTAAGTGGATTACGACCAAACGAAAAATAGTTTGCCTAAATAACATAACTTCCTTGTGACATTTAACGCCATGATTTTAAGTAAGTTTGTGGAGCGGCGAAGCCGTGGAGCAAATTTATCCTAAACATTATTTGGTTATAAGCTCTTTGTTGTTTGGCACTCCGAAATTTCGAAATTATAGTTTCCACCAGAACCCTCACAAGTGGACACCTTAAAATAAGTAGATTTTTCTACAAATAGCAAGATTCCCGCACCAATAAATACCAAACCCAAAAGGACTGCCGGGGTCCCCTTAATTTTCCTGTTATGTGGTAGATCCGTGGCACCAATTCTATAACCAACTTCTTGTTTAAGTGCTGACCGTATCCCTGATATTACCAAGTAGATACTCGCAATATCTGCAGCATATAGATTTATCCACTCTAACAATGGAGGCTACCTTCCTTAAACTTATAACGCCTATATAAACCGCGAACGAAGTGAGTCGGGCGGCCGCAGGGCGCGAATTTAATATTTTTGTTATGCGCGAAGTTTGCTGCACGCTTCGATCTCGATTCGCTCTAACTTCTTGCATCTGTCTATATCTGCTTTATTAGTTAGTTTCTGGCAATTATAAAGATCTAAGCTCTCCAATTTGGTTAGCTTGCCTATACCCTCTAATGTTAATAGCTTTCTAGATGTAAGATAAAGCTTCTTAAGGTTACTTATATGTGAGATTGGCTCTAAACTCTCATATGGGTAATTCTGAACATTTAGATACTCTAGGCTTGGGACATTCAATAAGCTACCAAGTCCCTTTGTCCAAGTTAACATCACAACTTTAAGGTTTTTGAAATTACTAAAATCAAGTTTTTTACTTGATAGAAATTGAATGCTAAGTACTTCAAGGTTAGTTAGTGACTCTATCACTTTAATATCCTTTGCATCCCAGCAGTAGAGTTCGAAACTCTTCAGAAAGGTTAATTCAGGAACAAACGATAGATCCTTTCCCTTAAATCCAAACGAATCAGATAATCTAAGAGCGAAAATACTGTGCTCTATCATATATTCACGGATAGAGTCGGACCAATCCCCTTTCAAAATAAGGACTTTACCTATTCCGTGCTCGTCATCTCTAATTTCAAATTCTGGCATAGTCTTCTTTTAACGCATAACGAGGGTGTAGAAAAATACAAAACTTAGATATTCCCTATCAACCCTTAATTTATTTTTTTGAATTTCACAAATCTATTCAATTCAGCATCGGTATTCAATAGTTTAT